>Ga0326597_10000310_pt1 | contig 91959 bp, 71 predicted proteins | sample RVTome_12_FD_203789 | JGI IMG/M metagenome (GOLD analysis project Ga0326597, IMG submission 203789) | Soil microbial communities from uranium-contaminated site in the Upper Colorado River Basin, Wyoming, United States - RVT100D185 | ecosystem: Environmental > Terrestrial > Soil > Contaminated >...
TGTGGCTCACCGAGCGCGTGTGGGAGCCCGACCTGGCCGCGGACCTGGCCGACGCCGGCGTGCGTTCCGTCCTGGTGGACGACCGGCACTTCCTGGTGAGCGGCTTCGAGCCGCACGACCTCCACGGACCGTTTCGCACGGAGCACGACGGCAAGGCAGTCTCGCTCCTGGCGATCGACGAGCAGCTGCGGTACCTGATTCCGTTCCGTCCACCCGAGGAGACGGCGTCGTACCTGCGCACGCTCGCCGCACGTGGTCACCGGCTGGCGGTGATGGCTGACGACGGCGAGAAGTTCGGCGGCTGGCCCGGGACACGGGAGTGGGTGTTCGACCGCGGGTGGCTGGCGCAGTTCCTCGACACCATCGGCGCGATGATCGCGCACGGCGAGGTGGAGCTCACCACGGCGTGTCGCGCGACGCGGGACCTTCCCTCCCTCGGCCTGGCCTACTTGCCCACCGCATCGTACCGCGAAATGGAGACCTGGGCGCTGCGCGTCCCGGCGGCCAAACGGCTCGAGCGCCTCGACGCCGCACTAGAGCACAACCACTTGGAGACGGGCTCGAAGGTGCTGCTCCGAGGCGCGCATTGGCGGAACTTCCTGGTCAAGTATCCGGAGGCGAACCGCATGCACAAGAAGATGGTGCGCCTCTCGGAGTTGTGCCGCGCGCGGGGCAACGCCGAGGAACCGCGTCGCGCTATCGGCCGTGCTCAGTGCAACGACGCCTACTGGCACGGAGTGTTCGGCGGGCTCTACCTCCCGCACCTGCGCTCGGCCATCTGGCGGCAGCTCGCGCGCGCCGAGCAACTGCTGCGCGCGGGTGAAGCGCTCACCTACGAACGCATCGACTTCGACAATGATGGGTTGGACGAGCTGTGGATCCACTCGGCGCACTTCTCGGCCGTCGTGAGCCCCGCCCGGGGCGGCGCGGTGGAGGAGTACACCCTGTTCGCGAACGCAACCAACTACGCGGACGTGCTGACCCGCCGGCGCGAGTCGTACCACCAGCTCCACGAGCACCCCGACGCACCGCTCGACAACCAGGGTGGCCACCCCATCCACGAGACCGGCACGCAGCGCGGCGATCGCATGCCGCCCGTGGATCATCACGTGCGCTCGCTGTTGGACGAGCGCGTGCTCGGTCCCGACGTCACGGAAGCCGACTACCAGACCGCGACGTATCGTCCGCTTGCCACGTGGGCTACGGCGCCGGTGGATCTCGAGATCCTGCCGGAGCAAGACGCCCTGCTGCTCCGCATGCACCCGCACTTTTCCGAGCGCCTGCACGTGAAGGAATTGCGGTTCGCGGCGGACGGTACGCTCACGGTACGCTACGATTGGGAGCCGTCGGCGTTTCCGCACGCCGCGTGGTTCGCGCCCGAGATCTCCTCCGCCACGGAGGTGGCCGTGCACTGCAGTCCGGAGCCGGCCATGGTGTGGCAAGCCTCCATCGCCACGGTCGCCAAGTCGGAGCGGGGGCTGGAAGAGACCAGGCAGGGCTATTCGGTGACGCCGGTCTGGCCCATCGTCGCGGGTGAAGGAGTGATGAGCATAGACGTGAGACGGTAGGAGGGTGCGGGGGTACGCGGGGCGCGGGAAGCTGCACGCTGCACGGCGTACGCCGGACGACGAATGATCTCGAGTCTCGACCTAGGTGCCATGCGCAGTAGAACACTCGCTTCCCGTGCCCCGCGCCGTGCGTCCTTCGCACGAATGCTCGCCGTTCTCGCGGCGCTGGCCCCTTGCGCGTCCGCGTGCCGAGCACAGGCCGGCCCGCCTCTCACGATCACGTTTCTCGATGTTGGTCAGGCCGACGCGGTGCTCATCCGGTCACCAGAGGGGAGAACGGCGCTGATCGATGCCGGAGAGGGCTCCATCGTGGGACTGCTCGAGTCCCACGACGTGGACACGATCGATGTCGCCATCGCGTCGCACGCGCACGCGGACCACATCGGGGGGATGGCGGAGGTCTTGTGGCGGTATCCCGTGCGCTACTACCTGGACAACGGCGTGCCGCACACGACGGTCACGTACGGGAATCTCCTGCGGACGCTGGAGCAGTCCGACGTCACCTATCTGCGGGCCACCGGTCGGTCGATCGCGCTGGGCAGCGTAACGTTGCGGGTGCTCCCGCCACCGCATCTGGCCGCCGGCGGTGGCGGGATCGCGTTGGAACACAACAACCAATCCGTCGGGGTGTTGGTGGAGTATGGCGAGTTCCGAGCCTTGTTCACCGGCGACTCCGAGGCGGAAGAGCTACAGTACTTTATGACGCTGGGCGTGCCGCGCGTCACGGTGCTCAAGGCCGCGCATCATGGCAGCCGGGATGCGGTGACGCCAGCGTGGCTATCGGCCACTCGGCCCGCGGTGGTGGTCATCTCGTGCGGCCGCGATAATACCTACGGCCATCCTGATCCGTGGGCATTGCGCTACTATGAATCGGTGGCGCGGCAGGTCTACCGGACCGACCTCGACGGTCAGGTGACCATTGTGGCCGGCGACGACGGGACGTACGAGGTGACGACGGCGCGCAGGAGGGAACAATGAACGCGAGCCATTTCGCAGTTGACCGGATCGAGAAGGACAAGGCCGTGCTCATCGGCGACGACGGGCGGGCCTTCACCGTTCCCATCGTGTCGCTTCCGGCCAGCCTCGCCGAAGGAGACGTGCTCAACGTGCCCCTCGGTGAGGACGGCGTCGCCGTGTGGCCCGACGGGGTCGTGGACCTTGCCGAGACCAAACGCCGCCGGCGGCGGTCGCAGGAAGTGCTCGACGCGCTGATCAAGCGGGAACCGGGCGGAGCAATAGAGACGTGAGACGTTTTGCAGACCGCGATGGGAAACTGCCGATTGCTGATGAGCGATTGCAGCTTCGCGATCGAAGATCCAGGTATTGCCCTACTCTCCTACCGTCCTACATCCTACGACCAAGGGCCGCACCGATTGCTCGATGCGACCCTTGTGTTTGTCGCTAGCAGTCCTGAACTCAGCGCCTAGCTGATCTTCGAGACGTTCTGCGCGGCCGGGCCCTTTTCGCCCTGCACGACGTCGAACTCGACAGCGTCGCCTTCACCAAGCGTCTTGAACCCCGTCGCCTGGATCGCCGAGTGGTGGACGAAGCAGTCCTTTTCACCGTTGTCGGGCGTAATGAAACCAAAGCCCTTCTGATCGTTGAACCACTTCACCTTGCCAGTAATGCGTGACATACCTGCTCCTTCATGTTAGATGCGCGTCGGAGTCCGGAGTGTCCGCACTGGCCGATCGTCCATCCTGTTATCCGCGGATGTTTCCCCCGCGGTGGGGTGCCGCAGATGCGGCGTGCTATCCATACAAGAAGGGAACCGCGTCAGTTGCCGGTTCCCCTGCAATTCCGTTTCGTTGTCTGTGGCGCTTCGAACAGCGCCTCTTGGCTTGTCAAGAAGATACCCTCGCCGTGGCGGGAAGGGAAGCCACGGGGATTTCAGCATGCTTTCGTTTGACTCTGCGAGTGCAACCGACTAAGCTCCGAGCGCGGGCGAAGTTCGCGTGTCGCCCGATGGATAACGATCCGAAAGCGGGAATGCGTCACGGCGCTGATCCCGCTTCTTTTTTTGCGGGGCGTATCGCGTGTGCCCCGACGACCTCGCGGCAACTGGGATGGAGTGGGAGTATAGCACACATCGAGGAGAGCTTTGCCCCTGAGACGTCATGTCCTGACTGCACGGGCCGCCACCGACGCGGCCTTCCCTCGCCGGGCGCACCGCCCGGATGAAGGCACGCGACGAGCCGCACTGCGCTGAGGCCCTGCCGATGAACTCTCTCACCTATCGCGGATGGAAGATCACCCCCCGTACGTTCGAGATCCGTGGCAGCAGACAATGGACATTGGATCTCGTCATCGCGGGCCGCACGAAGCAACGCGCGTTTTGCGGCGCCAAGCGCTTTCGGACCGAGCAAGCAGCCATTCGTGGCTGCCACGCCTTCGGACGCCGCATCATCGACGGCCTCGAGCCGCACTGTTCAATGGAAGACCTGCGATGAGCCGACCGACGGTCGAGCAGCGACGGCTACACTACCGCGGCCGCGAGTTTCACTTCGTGTCGTACGAGGGCCTGCCGGCCAACGTGAAACGGGCGGAACCGGCCACGATCCCGGCATGGTGGCTGATGAGCGCGGGCACACGGTGGGAGGTCATGCCATTCCAGCCCGGCGTGGACGCGGAGGCGCTCGACCGCGCGTTCACCGAATGGTTGGATGCACACGTATTCCGATCCCCCGACCAAGGCGGAGACTGAGATGGCGAGACGTGGCCCACTGTCGGCGGCCAAGCGCAAGCGGGAAGCCGACAAACGCGAGAAACGTCAGGCCAAGCAGGAGAAGCGCGCCAGGCGCGCGGAGGAAAAGGCACAGGCACGCCAGGTGGCGCAATCCGAGACCCCGGCTCAGGAGGAGCATGAACGACTTGATTGAGTATAACGGACACACGATCGAGTCCACGACCAAGCGCGTGGACGACCGGGAATGGACGCTCGAAGTGCGTATTACCCCAACCGGCGACGACACGGACGTGCGGCGATGCCGGGCGCCCAATACCTACGCGACGAAGCGGGCCGCGGTCGCGAACAGCCTCGCGTTCGGACGGCAGATCGTCGACGGGAAGCTGCAGCCGAGGAAGTAGGGGGCCTGCGGAACCCACCGGGACTCGCGATCCAGGCAACGAACCCGGTACATCACACTAGGGCCTGTCCAACCGCCACAGTGTGAGTCGCTCCACGTCGAGTTCGTCGAGCGTCTGCGCAAGGACGTAGTCGGGCCCGATGTCGAGCGGGCGGGTGCGTGACGGCAGGGTGAGGCGCCCGATGGCGCTTCCGTGCGCATCGACGATCGTGTAAGTACGATGCAGCTGACCCGGCAGGAGGTACTCGCCGATCCACACGTCGCCGAGCGCATCGAGCATCACGTGGTCATAGGGCGGCACCAACCCCGGGATCGGCAACTCGGCCACCGACGCACGCGCGGCACGCGCCTCGGCTTCGTCGTCCACATCGGCCAGGCGCTCAGCAAGATAAGCCGCGCGAAGCTCGGCGGTCACGGGCTGTCGCGCGCGGTCGAACCGCACGACGCGCGTGAGTGTGGCGTCCATGGTGTAGACGTTGATCTCCCACGCGTCCCCCGTTCCGAGCCAGAGGTGATCGTGCCCCGCCGCCGCCACGGTCCTCCGACCGAACGGGAGAGTGGAGGCCTGGAAGGTTCCACCCCCCGTGCGCGCGAACATCTCGGCGGCGGGGACATCGCCCAAGTCTCCACGCACGCCGCCCTCGGGCGTGAGCACCACGTAGCGCGAGTTGGGCCGCACCAGTCCAGTCGGAAACCCCTCCGCGCTCGAGAATCGCATGCCACCACCCATGGCGAGCCCGCCATTCTCGGCGATGCCGATGACGACGGGATATCCCCCACCCTCCTCACCGATGAGGTACGACCGCGCGTATCCACCATCGACATGGAGCACGGACGCGCGACGCAGCCGACTGTCGTAGACGACAAGGCTGTCGGACGTCAACAAGCCTGCCAGCACCGGAGACTCGAACTCTCCGGGACCTTCGCCTCTGCGACCGTGCGTGCGCTCGAGCCGTCCCCGCGCATCGTAGATCCGGAGTTCGGCTTCGCCGCCGTCCACCACCGCGACCCGCCCGTCCGCAAGACGTCGCGCGCCACTCACCCGAAACAGCTGTTGCGACTCCGGGGCGTCCACACCGCCGATCGTGAGCAGCGGCTCGCCGCCCAGAGCCCACCCGGAGCGAATCTCCGCGGTGTCCATCCGGTTCTCGACAATCACGATCCCCACGCTGTCACGCGTGGTGACGGTCACTGGCGGCGGCACGGAGGCTTCCGTGCAAGCAACGAACAGCACGACCGCCGCACCATTCGGCACATACCACGGCTTCTGCATCACGCCTCCGCGTCTTCCGCTGCTTTCGCGTGCATCCGCCGAGAGGCCTTGCGTCCCGCCCGGTTGATCTTTGCCGCGCTGACGTCCGAATCGATAAGCGCACGGGACAGACCTATGCTGCGGCCCGCGAGGTCTCGCGCCGCCATGTGAAGCTCCTCGCTCTCCCACACGAACACCACGTTTTGCTCCATGTCTTCCGCCGTCCACCCGCGCGTGTGAGCGATAAACGGGAACTGCGGAAACACGCAGCCCAACTCCGCGAAGAACATCAGCAACTGCCCGGCGACGGCCTGCACGTTGTCCTGGCCCCCGGTGATGATGAACGACGCGACCTTGTTACGCATGAGCACCCGATTACGCAGGGTGATCTGATTCTGCACGCAGTTCAAGCGCTCCGCCATCTTGAAGTAGAGCGAACTCGGCATGCCCCAGCGGATCGGCGTGGCCACCAGGATCACGTCGGCCCAGTGGACGAAGGCCTCGTACACGCGTTCCATCTGATCGGACTGGTCCATTTGCGTGATCGAGCACGGCCACGTGCACGCCTCGGCGCTCTTCGAGTAGTAACCCTCGCACGCGCGAAATCGCAGTTCGTTCAACTTGATGAGCTGCGTGTCGGCCCCGAGGGTCTCCCGGGCATGCGCCAACGCGCTCTCGAGCAGCGCGTCCGAGGTCGAATAGCGGGGATTGGCCAGGTCCATCACGGTCGTCGAGACGCCCAACACCCTGCTGGGGCCATCCGCGCGCGGGTCGCGGCGGGTCAACGGATGGGGATCGTGGGGCGGTTTGCCGCGCTTGGTCGCCGCCTCGAGGTTGACGAACAGGTGGCCACCCTCCTCGCGAAGCTCGTAGCGGGGCACGCGATCCACCTCGAAGCCGGGCTCACCCTCCCCGGTGCGGCAGTGGTACTTGTACTGGTGCCAGGGGCACACGACGTACGCCCCGTCGAGTCGGCCTTCGCCCAAGGGCCCGGCCACGTGATTGCACACGCCCGAAATGGCGCCGAACCGCCCGTCGTGATACGACAGGGCGATGGCCGTGCGGCCGACGCGCAACTGCTGGAGCGGTGTGGCCCGGAACTGCTCGACCGGACCCAGATCATGCCAATTGGCTTCCGCCATGAGTCTCTCCCCGAAATGGACTCCCGGACCCCATTCCGCCCGTCCCTCGTGCCATACTTTAACCATACCTCCTCCGGAGCACACGGCAATGCGATCGCTCGTTCCCCTCGGTCTCGTCTTCGCATCCATCGCCAGCGCGCAGACTCCCGTGGTACTGCGCCCCGCCCGCGTGTTCGACGGCCAGACCGTGCATCCCGGGTGGGAGGTCGTCGTGCGCGGCTCGCACATCGAGCGCGTAGGAGCGGTCGGCGCCGCCCGGCCGGCCGCCGCCCGGCCGGCGGGTGCCCGTGTGGTGGAGCTGCCGGGGATGACGTTGCTGCCCGGCCTGATCGAGGGACACTCCCACCTGCTGCTTCATCCGTATGACGAGACACCATGGACGGATCAGGTGCTGCACGAACCGCTGGCGCTGCACGTGGCGCGCGCCACGGTGGCGGCCCGCGCGACCCTGCTCGCGGGGGTGACGACCACGCGCGATCTGGGCACGGAAGGAGCCGGCTACGCGGACGTCGGGCTCCGGGACGCGATCGCGCAGGGCATTATTCCGGGTCCGCGCATGCTGGTGACGACGCGGGCCATCGTGGCGACCGGGAGCTACGGACCCACCGGCGCCCCCGAATGGTCGCTACCGCTCGGCGCCGAGGCGGCAGACGGCGTCGATGCGCTGACCCGCGTCGTGCGCGACCAGGCCGGCCGCGGCGCCGACTGGATCAAGGTCTACGCCGATTACCGGTGGGGACCAGCCGGCGAGGCGCGTCCGACGTTCACAGAAGACGAGCTGCGGCTCATCGTCGCCGTGGCGGGAAGCAGCGGTCGCCCCGTGGTCGCGCACGCCGCGAGCGCCGAAGGCATGCGGCGCGCCACCCTCGCGGGCGTGCGGACGATCGAGCACGGCGATGGCGGGACCGCCGAGGTATTTCAGTTGATGGCCGCCCACCGCGTCGCCTTGTGCTCCACGCTCGGCGCGACCGATGCGACGGCGCAGTATGCCGGGTGGCGGAAGGGCGTGGATTCGGAACCCGCTCGGGTCGAGGCCAAGCGCACCATGTTCAGGCTCGCGCTCGAGGCCGGGGTGCCTATGTGTTTCGGAGGCGACGTCGGCGTGTATCCGCACGGCGACAACGTGCGCGAGCTGGAACTGATGGTGGAATACGGCATGAGCGCGCATGACGCCCTGGTCGCCGCCACTTCGGGCAATGCGACGATCCTGGGCCTCGACGACAGTCGGGGCGCCTTGCGCGCGGGGCTGCTGGCGGACCTGATCGCGGTCGACGGCGATCCGACCGCCGACATCAGCGCGCTGCGGAACATCCGCCTCGTGATGCTCGGCGGATTGGTGGTGCGGGAGCCTTAGGATCGCGGTCGCGGGACCGCGATTCGCTAGACCCCCTGCCTCGCCACGGCCAGGTGTTCCAGCAGGTCACCCTCGGCCATTTGGCGGAACAGGAGCATTTCCCGCGCGTAGCGCACCTCGTCGTCCTCGGAGCGGAACCGCGTGTAGAGGCCGCCCTGGACGCGCCCACCAGCGCCCGACCGCTGGCGATACCCGACGTACCACACCTCGTTCTCAGCTTCGAACACGCGTTCGGCCTCGCAGAAAAGGTCCTTCAGTTCCATGGTCGTGAGTGCTCGGTCGCCCACCACCTCGCCGGTGACCACGAGCTGACATTTGCCGCAAGTGAAGGTCACGCGCTTGGCGGCGCTCGTGCTACGCTCGATCCGGACCACCCAATCGTATCCGAACCGATCGGTGTATTTCATCCTCGCGCGGCTCATACGCGTGACACCTCCGTCAGCAAATGCGCTTCGATCCATTCAGTGAGCAGCCGGTCGATGTCTTCGGGCGTGTGCTCCGGATCCTGCATCATCACCTCGCGCCGGTACCCGGCGTTGACCAGGAACCACTTATCCGCCGTCCCGGGCTGATTGCGCGCCGGCTTGGCCGGCTCGCCTTCATACGACACGAAGTGAAACTCGCGATCGCCCAGGGTGATGTGCCGGTGCTCGACCAAATATCGACTCGCCATGTAACCTCTCCGTGATGATCAGCCGGATTGCCCCACGTCCCACCGCCTGTATTGTACGCTTTTCCGGCGGCTACCGCCGCCGCGCCGCTCCCTGGCGCGACCGCAGCGGTGACGCCGGCCGCTTGGCGGCCGCCACCGGCCGTTCGCGTGGCTGCATCGGCGCGACGCCCGGTTCCAGTCCGGGCAGGACCTCTCGCGTCAACGTGCGACCCATCAGCTTCTCGATATCCCGCATCTGCAGCCACTCGTCCGGTGACATGAGCGTAATCGCCACGCCCGCCGCCCCGGCGCGGGCAGTGCGTCCGACGCGATGCACGTACACCTCCGGGTCATTCGGCACGTCGTAGTTCACGACCATGACGATGCCGTCGACATCGATCCCCCGCGCGGCCACGTCGGTCGCGATGAGGATCGGGGACGACCCCAGTCGGAATCCGTCGAGCGCCTTGCTGCGGGCGCTCTGCGTCTTGCCGCCGTGGAGCGCGGCGACGCGGTTGCCGTCGGTCCGCAGCTGCCGGGCCAGGCGGTCGGCCCCGTGTTTGGTGCGCGTGAACACGAGCGTGCGGCCACGCTCGGGTGTCTCGCGCAGCAACCGGCCCAGCGCGTGCCGCTTGGACGACTTATCCACCGCGACCAGAATGTGCTCCAGGCCGTCGGCCGCCTGGGCCCGGCGGCCGATTTCGACCGCCGCGTGATCGTTCAGCGCGCGCCTGGCCAGGCGGTCTACATCCGGGGAGATCGTGGCGGAGAACAGCATGGTCTGCCGTTTCGCCGGCAGGGCGTCGAGAATGCGCTGCACGTCGGGCGCGAAGCCCATGTCCAGCATGCGGTCCGCCTCGTCCAGCACCAGGACTTCGAGGTGCGAGGCGTCGACGTGGCCGCGACCCATGTGGTCGAGCAATCGGCCCGGCGTCGCGATCACGATGTCCGTGCCGCGGCGCAGCGCGCGGATCTGTGGGTCCATCCCGACGCCGCCGTACACGGCCGCGGACCGAACGCCGGTGTGACGACCGTACACTTGCGCGCTCGTGAACACCTGCTCGGCCAACTCGCGAGTGGGCACCAGAATCAGGGCGCGCAGCGCGCCGCGGCGGCCGGCCTTGAGGCGCTGGAGGATCGGCAGCAGGAACGCGGCGGTCTTGCCCGTGCCGGTCTGGGCCGATCCGATCAGGTCGCGGCCGGCCAACCCGATGGGGATGGCTTCATGCTGAATGGGTGTGGGTGTAGCGTATCCCTCGTCATCGAGGGCACGCAGCAGTTCGGGCACGAGGCCCATGGATTGGAACGACGTGTGCAAAAGACCAACTCTCGTGTGTGTCTGCGCAAACACGCCGGGCGACACCGATGTCACCGGCACGTCGTGCGCGTCTCATTGTGTGAACCTAGGGAGTGAATCGACGGGATAACGGTGCGCCCCTGTTCGTTCCCAAGCGGGGACCGTCCACAACTACGAAGAGGATACCAGCTCGCGGTTCGTACTACGGCGGGAATGATACCAGGGAACGGCCCAGAATACCAGCCTTGGAACCTGGAAGCCCCCCGAACATGCAGCCGGAGCGCTCGGGGGGCGCCTCGGTGGCAGCCAGCCGCGCTCGTCTTCGATCGACCTGTGACCGCCGTCAGTACTCCAGGATCACACGGAAGACGGACGAGTCGACAACGACCTTGTCCTTCAATTCGTCATGCACCGCGACGTATACACGGTCGCCATACCGGGCTAACCGCTTGAGGAGCCGTCGCAGGTGACGCTGATGCGTCTCGTGCAACACCTCGACGCGCAGGGTGATCGACGCCGTGGTGCGGGTCAGGACCTTTTCCAGGTGGCTGCCGGCGCGTCGGTAGAACCGTCGATCCAGCCAGCCGCGCAGGGAAAGTGACAGGTTGGAGACGGCGTCCTTCGCATCGACGATCGACACCTCCAGGGCACCCCCCTGCACGTAGCGGCGAAACGCTCGCTCGATCCGCGCCATCCGGTGGCGCGCCACGGTGCCCAACTCCCCCACCTGCGTCCCGTAGTGCCGCTCGACGTAGTCGCGCATCGACAATCCCACGATCCAGTCCCGCACGGCGAGCGGGATGAATCGCGGCCGATGAATCGGCAGCGACCGGAGGAACTGAAACAGCCGCGGCGGCCCGCCGGGAAGCAAGCCGCGCATCAGGAGGCGCCGAAGGATCCGGAGCCTAGCGATCCATGACTCGTCCCGGGCGGCCGGTGGCGTCCGGATGAACCTGACCTTGTTCCTAATCCGGTCCGCGATGTTGCGGTAGGCGAGCAACCGCGTATAGAGCCCGCGGTAGCGCTCGACCATCTCGTCATATTTCATGCGCAGCGGTATGACGTTCGTGCCCTGCTTGGTATTGTCGCTGCTGTTGCCTCCCGGGAGGAGCCGCCCCTCCTTCTCCAAACGGTAGTACAGCGGTGTCTTCGGCAACGCGGTGAGCAACCCGACCATCGCGCCCTGAATGCCCGACTCCGTGATGAACCGGTATTGCTGCTCGAACGTGTCGGCTGAGTCGTTGTCGAACCCGACGATGAACCCACCGAACACCTCGATGCCGTGGGCATAGATACGACGCACCGCGCTCAGCATGTCTTGCCGCGTGTTCTGGAACTTTTTCGTCTCCTTCAGACTCGCGACGTCCGGCGACTCGATTCCCAAGAACACCCACCCGAAGCGGGCGTCCCGCAGCAGGCGCAACAGGTCGTCGTCCTGAGCGAGGTTCATGGACGCCTCGGTCCCGAAATCGAAGCGGTAGTCGTGCTCGCGCTGGTATTGCGCGAGAAAGCGGAGGAGGTCCTTGGCAGCCCGCTTGTCGCCGATCAGGTTGTCGTCGACGAAGAACGCGCTCCGCACGCCGAGCTGGCGCAGCTTGTCCAGCTCCAGGCCGATCTGGCTCGGCGATTTCGTGCGAGGTCGGCGACCGAACATTACGATGATATCGCAGAACTCGCACCGAAACGGACAGCCGCGCGAGAACTGCAGGCTCACCGAGCGGTACCGATCGAGCCTGAGCAACTCGAACCGCGGCACGGGCGAATCGGCCAGGGCCACGACGCCGGTCTCGTGGTAGCGTCGCTTGGGCCTCCCGGCACTGAAATCGTCGCAGAACTCTCGCCAGACATACTCGGCCTCCCCGGCGATGACGCTGTCGGCGATCGTCTCGTACGCCTCCGGGCACAGCGACGCATAGCTCCCACCTGCCACGACGAAGTACCCCTTGCCGCGATAGTAATTGAGCAACTCACGTTGCCGCGGGAACTGCACACCCATCCCGCACACGCCGATCACGTCAGCCACGGGCGCGAGCGGCACCGACTCCACGTTCTCATCGACGATTGTCACATCCCAGTCGGGGGGACACAGCGCGGCAACCGTCGCGAGGCCCAGCGGTGGATTCAGGGATCGCTTGCCGGACAGCACCGTGTCCACCGCCCACTTGAAGCTCCAGAAGCTCTCAGGACACCGGGGATTGACGAGGAGTACGCGCATTCACGGCCCTCCACCCGCAACGGCTGCCCGCGTCTCGGGATCTCCGAGGAACACGCATTGCCAATGCACCGACCGCTCGGGTGGACAATCGTGGGGTGTGCACTGGCTGCGGACGGTGCAGACCGCTGCGGGATGTTACTCTCAACTTCGTGGAACGCGTTGGAAGCCACAAGGGCGGGGTGCGATGACGGCGCATCCCTCGCTGCCGTGGCGGAGCCAACGCGTTAGTATACGGGCATCCCGCGCTCGTCACTGCAATCGAGGAATCCCCCTTTCGCCCATGACATTCTTCGACACGCCCATCATGTCCATGCCGCTGAGCCGCTGGCTCGTCGCGACGGCTGTTGGCCTGGGGACCTTCGTCCTCCTTCGGTTCGTGACCCGATGGCTCGTTCGTCGCATCACCCGGGCCGCCGCAAGCACGGACACGCCGTGGGACGATGTCCTGGCGGATGTCCTCGGGGCGACCAACGCGTTGTTCATGCTCGTGGTGGCGGTGTTCGTCGCAACCCGCGGCCTCGAACTGTCCAGCAGCGTGCACGGGCTCGTCAGCAGGGTCACCGTCATCGCGCTGATCGTGCAGGGCGGGCTCTGGGTCAACCGGGGGCTGGGGGCATGGCTCGCGGTCTATCGTAAGCTCCGGCTGGAGGACGATCGCGCGGCGGTCACGACGTTGGCGGCCGTCGGATTCCTGGGCAGACTCGCCACATGGGTCGTGGTGCTCCTCCTGGGACTCGACAACCTCGGGATTGACGTCACCGCGCTCGTGGCGGGGCTGGGCGTGACGGGGATCGCGGTCGCCCTCGCGGTGCAGAACATTCTCGGTGATCTCTTCGCCTCGCTGTCGATTGTACTTGATAAGCCCTTCGTGATCGGCGACTTCCTCGCCGTGGGCGACATGATGGGCTCGGTGGAGTATGTGGGACTCAAGACCACCAGGCTGCGGAGCCTCTCGGGAGAGCAGCTCGTCTTCTCGAATAGCGATCTCCTGGGCAGCCGCATCCGCAACTTCGGCCGGATGGCGGAACGGCGCGCGCTGTTCACCATCGGCGTCACGTATCAGACCCCGCGCGAGAAGCTCGAGCGTATCCCACAAATGATCCGCGAGGCGGTCGAAGCGCAGCCCCAGACGCGGTTCGACCGGTCGCACTTCGCCAGGTACGGCGATTCCGCGATCACCTTCGAGACGGTCTACTACGTAACGGTGCCGGAATACCCCGTCTACATGGACATCCAGCAGGCAATCAACCTACGGATCCACGAGGCGTTCGAGCGGGAAGGCATCGAGTTTGCGTACCCGACCCAGACGGTGTTTCTCACCAAGCAGACTTCCTGAGCGCGGTTTCGCACCGCTGAGCCGAGCGCGCGCCCGATCGGGCTTTGAGCCCGTCGCGCGCCGCGGCGGCCTTGGGGGGGGCGCCGCCGCTACTCTCGGAACCGCCACATTGGCAGGCGACACACCCCCGCCCGAGAGGGGCTGGTCGGGCGGATAACCAAGCGGAGGAGTGCTGCTGCTGGGGGAACCACTCTCCGCCCCGGCCGGTCGGGTTGCGGGGTCGCGTCCGAATCGCCAGAATTCCGACAGGACCTACCCGATTAAACGAAAGTTCAGCCAAAGCATGTGGTTTCCACAGAGCTCTCTGGCGATCCTCGAACGTTCCCGTCGAGCCCCACCCCGCGACGCCGAGTCCGGGGACGGGGAGCGAGGCAGCATCTCACAAGCAGTGGAGGCACACTCATGATCAGAATTCGTCACATACTGATCGCGCTCGGCGTCAGCGCATTGTTCGCGGTTCCCGCCGAGGCCCAAACGGGCACGGTCCGAGCACGAGCAGTCGACGCCGGGTCGCGCGCGCCGCTTCCGAGCGTGGCGGTCGCGCTGGCCGGGCGCACGGAACTCAGCGACGCGGACGGCCGCGTGGTGTTCGCCGGCGTGCCGGTGGGAACCTACGTGGTGCGGTTCACACGCGTGGGGTATCGCGCGGCGTTCGACACCGTGGCCGTCACGGCCGGCGGTGTGGCCGAAATCGAGATCCCCATGCAGATCGTCGCCGTGCAGCTCGAGATGGTGGTGATCTCGGGTTACGGCGAGCAGATGAGTAAGGATCTGACGGGCGTCATCCAGGCGGTTTCATCCGAAGAATTCAACCCCGGCCGCGTGATCAGCCCGGAGGAGCTCATCCAGGCCAAGGTCCCCGGCGTGCGTGTGGTTGACAGTGGTGAGCCGGGCGGTGGCATCTCGATCCGCATCCGCGGCGGGACGTCGGTGACCAGCAGCAATGAGCCGCTGTTCGTCCTCGACGGCATGCCGCTGTCCGTCGGAGGCGGGATATCCGCGGGACGCAACCCATTGAACTTCATCAACGCCGACGACGTGGAATCGATCACCGTCCTGAAGGACGCGTCGGCCACGGCCATTTACGGTTCTCGAGGCGCCAACGGCGTGGTAATCATCGAGACCAAGGGCGGCACGAGCACGGCCGGCCGCCAGGGTAGCCAATTGAGCTATACCGGCACCGTGTCAGGTTCGGTGATTGATCGTGTGCCGGAGATGCTGACGGTCGATCAGTTCAAGGCCGCCGTGCAGCAGTACGCGCCGTCCTCCATGAGCCTGCTCGGCAGTGAGAATACCGACTGGCGCGGCGCCATCCAGCGCACCGGTGTTGGGCAGGAGCACAACGTGTCCTTTGCCGGGGCGACCGATGACCTCGACTACCGGTTGTCGCTCGGATACCTGAGTCAGGGCGGCGTCATCCGGCGCTCCAAGACGGAAAAGACCACGGTCGGTCTGGGCTTCCGTCACCGCTTCTTCGACGGAGGCCTCCAGGTGACGGCGGATCTTCGGGGCGCGAGGCTCAACGATGACTTCACACCTGGAGTGATCGGTGCCGCCTCCATTTTTGCACCGACTCAGCCGATCGAGGATGCTAACAGCCCCTACGGCGGGTATTTCGAGTGGTACGACTACGCCACGGCACTGAACAACCCCGTGGCCGCGTTGAATTTGACGACCGACTACGGCACGACCTATCGCACGGTCGGTGACGTCGAGGCGGAGTTCGACATTCCGTTCGTTCCGGGACTCACCGCGAACATGCGATTCGGCTACGATGCGACCAAGGCCGAGCGCCAGACGTTCCAGCCGACCTACCTGCGCGGCCAGGCCGAGAGCGGTCTTCCCGGGTTCGTGAGCCGTTCCAATGCGACACAGGCCAACGCGCTGTTTGACGTGTTCAGCAATTACAGCCACCGGTTCGAGTCCCTGCGGACGGATTTCGATTTCACCGGCGGGTATTCGTACGAGACGTCGAACGCGGAGTATCCGTATTTCGAGGCTCAGGGCTTGAGCTTCGACTATCTCAGCACGGCGGGTATTCCGGCCGCCGACCAGTATCGAGAGACGATTTTCGTGGACGAGAGTCGTCTCATCTCGTTCTTCGGTCGCGCGCACTTCACGATGGCCGATCGCTACCTGCTGACGCTGAGCTTGCGCCGAGATGGTTCGTCCAAGTTCGGCCCCGACGAACAGTGGGGCATGTTCCCGTCGGCAGCGTTCGCCTGGCGGCTTTCGGAGGAGGGATTCCTGCGGAACTGGGGGCTGTTCTCCGATCTCAAGCTTCGCCTGTCGTGGGGGAAAAACGGGAACCAGGCGTTCGGCAACTACCAGCAGTACCCGTCGTACGCCATTGGTGAGGGGACGGCTCAATACCAGTTCGGCAATGATTACGTCACGACGATCCGGCCCGGCGCGGCGGACCGCGGCATCAAGTGGGAGGCCACGACGTCCTACAATATCGGCCTCGACTTCGGCCTGGCGGACAACCGGTTTACCGGCGCCATCGACTACTACCACAAGAAGACCAACGACCTGATCTTCCGGGTCCCGGTCGCGGCCGGAACGTTCACGTCTAACTTCATCACGACCAACATCGGCTCGCTCGAAAACCGCGGCCTCGAGTTCCTGCTGAGCGCCGTGATCGCCGAGGGGCGGGGTGGTGGCTTCTCCTGGACCGCAGACTTCAACGCGTCCACCAACGCCAACAAGATTTTGGAGATCAATCCGTATGGCGGCGCCGAAGCGATCCTCACGGGCGCTATCGGCGGCGCGGTCGGCAACGAGATCCAGGTGTTGCAGCCCGGCTCGCCGCGCAACGCGTTCTACGTCTACGAGCACAAGCTGGACGCGAACGGGAAGCCGCTGTGGTCGGATGAGAACAGCGACGGCACCATCGACGAGACCGACATCTACGTGGACCAGAATTCGGACGGCATCGTGAACCAGGACGACCGGGTGGCCTTTCACAGCCCGGACCCCACGTGGAGCTTCGGCCACAGCTCGCGATTCGGTTGGGGGAATTTCGATGCCAGCTTCACGCTACGTGCGTATCTCGGTAACTACGTCTACAACAACGTGGCGTCGAACTTCGGGCACTACCGCGCACTCTCGTATGTGGGCGCCCCGAACAATTTGCATGCGTCGGTGCTGGAAACCGGGTTCGAGCGCGAGCAGTACTTCTCCAATTATTACGTGGAGAACGCGTCGCTCCTTCGCATGGACAACCTCGCGATCGGGTACACGTTGAGACTGCCCGCGGGACATGACATGCGGATTTTTGCCGTCGTGCAAAACGTGTTCACGCTCACCGGCTACAGCGGGGTCGATCCCCTGGCCGGTGTGAATGGCATTGACAACAACCTCTATCCGCGTTCGCGCACCTTCACGGGTGGCCTGAGCGTGCGGTTCTGAGGCTGACTGCGGATCTACGAAAGGACAGAATTATGCGAATCATCGGACGCAGAGCCGGCCTCACGATCGCCGCGGTGGCGATCGGGCTGAGCATGAGCGGCTGTACCGACTTGCTGGTCGAACCAAAGAGCACGGTGACGAGCGGCAATATCTTCACGGACGTGGCATCGTACCGGTCCTTCCTGGCCAAGCTGTACGCCGGTCTCGCCCTGAGCGGGCAAACCGGTCCGCACGGCAATCCGGATATCGAAGGGATCGACGAGGGCTTCGGACAATACATCCGCGGCTTGTGGCAGCTGCAGGAGTTGCCGACGGATGAAGCCGTCATCGGATGGGGCGATGCGGGTCTCCCCGAGATGGTGACGGGACAGTGGGCCTCCACGAATCAGTTCGTCGGGGCGATGTACTACCGCATCTTCTTCCAAATCGCGCTGGCGAACGAGTTCCTGCGCGAAACGACGACCGAGGTCCTCACGACGCGAGGTCACCAGAACATCGCCGAGATCCCGCAGTACCGGGCGGAGGCTCGCTTGCTGCGCGCACTGAGCTATTGGCATGGCCTGGATCTCTACGGTTCGATCCCGCTGGTGACGGAGGACTATGAGGCGGGCTCGCCACCGCCGGATCAGGCCACGACTTTGGCACTCTTCAACTTCGTCGAGAGCGAGCTGACCGCGATTCGCAGCGCGCTTCCGGCCGTCGGCGCGGCGGAATACGGTCGAGCCGATCAGGGCACGCTGGCGATGATCCTGGCCAAGCTCTACCTGAACGCCGCGGTGTACGGTGCGAGTGATCACTCCGCCGAGGCCTTGACGGAAATCTCGACCGTGATTGCCGGGCCGTACTCGTTGGATCCCGACTACCAGGACATGTTCCTGGCCGACAACCACACGTCACCGGAAATCATTTTCGCGGTGCCGTTCGACGGCGTGCATACCCAGACCTGGGGCGGCACAACATTCATTTCCCACGCGTCGGTCGGAGGGGCCATGAACCCCGCCGATTACGGGTTGGACTTCGCCTGGTGGGGCCTGCGGGTCACCCAGCAGTCGGTCAGCCTCTACGAGGGTGGAGCCGGCGGTCCTGACGGGCGGGCGGACATCTTCTATACCAACGGTCAGAATATGGCCGTGACCAACCTCGGCGATTTCTCGCATGGATACGCGTTCCCGAAGTACAAGAACGTCACGTCCACGGGCGCCGCGGGGTCGCACCCGACACATGCGGACACGGATTACCCCATGTTCCGCCTGGCCGATGCGTACCTGATGTATGCGGAAGCCCAACTCCGCGGTGGCGGTGGTAGTGCCGCAACGGCGCTGGGCTACGTCAATGCCCTTCGCCAGCGTGCCTACGGCGACAACAGCGGCGACATCACCGCTGGAGAGCTGACGCTGCAGTTCGTTTTGGACGAGCGTGGGCGTGAGCTGATCTGGGAAGGACATCGCCGGCAGGACTTGATCCGCTTCGGGCAATACACCGGCGCGACGTACGTTTGGGCGTTCAAAGGTGGAACGGCGGCTGGAGGCGCGCTTGCCGACTACCGTGCGCTGTATCCCATTCCAGCGTCGGAGTTGACAGCCAATCCGAATCTGACGCAGAACACCGGGTACTGACCGGGGAGGGCTCCGTGCCGGCCCCGGATCGCAGACGTGCATCACCCCATCAGCTCGGCCGCCGCTCGGCGGTCGGGCTGATGGCTCGTTCAGGAGGTCCGTTTCCATGATCGCCCGGCGTCGCGCCGCCACGTTCGTCACCTTGGTGGGCCTCTGTCTGTTCGGCAGCGGCGGGTGCGGCGACGCGACCGAACCTCCCGGCGGAGGTGGACCACCGATTCAACGGCCGACGCTGGATCCCACCTACCGACCGAGCGGCCACATGGCAGCCGGAGATGTCGTGGTCCACCTGTTCGAGTGGAAGTGGACCGACATCGCTTCGGAGTGTGAAACCGTGCTCGGTCCGGCCGGCGTCGCGGCCGTCCAGGTTTCGCCGCCGCAAGAGCACAGCATCGTTCCGAGCCACGACTGGAGCCAACGATACCAGCCCGTGAGCTACAGCGTCGAACGCAGCCGATCGGGCACCGGAACGGAGTTCACGGACATGGTGGACCGCTGTCAGGCGGTTGGCGTCGGCATCATCGTTGACGCGGTGATCAACCACATGACGAACTACCCGAGCCCGGGGGTCGGCAGCAACGGCACGCAGTATTCGAAGTACGAGTACCCGGGTTTGTATACACCGACTGACTTTCACCCGCCCTGCGCACTCACCAACTATCAGAGCGCCGCCAACGTGCAGGAGTGCGAGCTGTTCTCGCTGCCGGATCTGCACACCGGCCTCCCCTCGGTACGGCAGAAGATCGCCGACTATCTGATCATGCTCGCCCGCTTGGGCGTGGCGGGTTTCCGCGTCGATGCCGCCAAGCATATCCAGCAGGTGGAACTCGACGACGTCATCGACCGCGTGAACCTGACTCTCGCCGGCGAGGGGCGACCACTGCCGTACGTGTTCCTCGAGATCAGCTCCGGGTTCGGGGAAGCGCTGGCACCACGCGACTTCTACGGTGTCGGGTACGGTTCCGGCGGCGCCGCCGACATCACGGAGTTCACGTTTGTCGGCGTGGGCAACAAGTTCCGGCATGTGGGCGGCGAGTACATCGCGCAGCTCAATCCCAATGGCACCGAAGGCAACCGATTCTCGGAAGCGGCCTGGGGTCTCATGCCCTCCGCCAAGGCCGTGGTATTCCTGCAGAACCACGACACGCAACATCAGTGCGGCATCAGCTACCGCGACGGAGACGTGTTCCGCCTGGCCAACGTCTGGATGCTCGCGCAGCCGTATGGATATCCGTCCATCCTTTCGAGCTATGTGTTCAGCTGTCCGTCACAGAACTCGTTGGGTCCGCCGTCCGACGCCGACGGGAACACCTACGACGTGAGCTGCGCGTCGAGCCTCGAGACGGCCGCGCCGGGCGATTGGGTCTGCGAACACCGCGACCCGGTCATCCGCGGCATGGTCGGGTTCCGCCGCGCCGTCGCCGGAGCCGGCATCAACGGGTGGTGGGACAATGGCGCCAACGCGATCGCGTTCTCACGGGGAGATCTCGGGTTCGTCGCGATCAACCTCGAGGACGCGACGGTCGCCATCGATGTGCCGACACCACTCCCGCAGGGCACGTACTGCGATGCGCTGACCGGGGGCGCCTCAGCCGGATCCTGCGCCGGGCGAACCATCGTGGTCGACGCGGACGGCCACGTGCAACTGGATCTCGAGGCCCGCAACGCGGTCGCGATCCACGCAGGCACCCAGATATGACGCGTGCGGACGCACTTGCGCTGCACGCGAACCCCGGAACGGCATGGATGAGCTGAGGACCCTCACGTCCCTCGCCAAGGCGATGGGGATCCACACCCGTTACAAGGACGGACTCGGCCGGCGTGTGATGGTGGCTCCCGAGACGCTCGTGCGCGTCTGCGCCGCACTCGGCGCGCCGGTCGCGGGGCCCGCGGACGCGGCTGCCGCTCTCCGGGCGCACCGCACCGGCCGGCGGCGCGGCCACCTGCCGCCGGTCCTGGTCGCATGGGACGGCACGCTGCCACCAGTGACAATCCCGCGGCGGCGGGCGGTCCGCGCGGAGCTCATGCTGGAAACCGGCGGCGCCGTCGAGCTCGGAGTGGATGCGCACACGGCGCAACTGCGCGCGCGGCAGCCTCTCCCATTCGGCTACCATCGCCTCACGGTCGCGTCCTCGCGTACCACCGAAGCCTGCACCGTGATTGCCGCGCCCGAGCACGCATGGCGCCGGCCCGGATCGCGGCGCAGTTGGGGCGTGGGCGCGCATCTTGCCGCGCTGCGCTCGGCGCGCAGCCGCTCGATGGGCGACCTGCGGGATCTCGAGTCGCTCTGCCGATGGGTGGGGAAGCTGGGCGGCGATCTCGTGATGCTCCTCCCATTGCTGCCCACCTTCAACACGGACGATCCTGAACCCAGCCCGTACTCGGCCGTGAGCCGCCTTTTCTGGTCGGAGCTCATCCTCGACCTGGGCGACGCCGCTCCGCCCGTGTCGCGGCCCGGCACGCTGGACGTGACGCGCGCGGACGGCGAAGTGCGCGCGGCACTCGCCGGCATTCGTGCACCCGACCTGTCCACCCTGGACGAGGAGCTGATCCGCTACGCCCGCTTTCGCGGTGCCCAGGCCCGGCTCGGCAGGAATTGGCGCGCCTGGCCCGAGCGTGCGCGCTCGGGAACCCTCGCCACCGACGACATCGATCCCGAGGAAGAGCGGTTCCATCTCGTGGCACAGACAATGGTGCGCGGCCAGCTCGACGCGCTTCGGCGGCGGCTGGAAACCGACGGTTTGCGCCTTGGCCTGGACCTCGCGGTGGGCGGTCACCCCGACGGCTACGATCCCTGGTCCCGGCAGGCGCTCTTTGGCAAAGGGATGTCGGTCGGTGCGCCACCCGACCGGGGGTTCCCGAGCGGGCAGGACTGGGGATTCGCACCGGTGCTCCCCGAGGCCTCACGCCGGGAAGGTCACCGCTACCTGGCCGCATCAATTGCCGCCCAGGCATCGGTGGCCGGGGTGCTCCGCGTGGACCACGTCATGGCGTGGACCCGGCTCTATTGGATTCCCCACGGTTTCGCACTGGACCAAGGGACGTATGTGTCGTACCCCGCGGAGGAACTGTTTGCCATCCTCACGCTCGAGTCGCACCGACATCGGTGCGAGGTCGTGGGCGAGAACCTGGGCACCGTTCCTCCGGAGATCGACCACGCACTTCCACGGCATCGAATCTGGGGGATGTATCTGGCACAGTTTCAGGCATCCAAGCCTCCCCCGGTGACCCCCCCGAGCGGTACGGACATGGCCCTCGTGGGGACGCACGACACGCCTCCGTTCGCCGGGTGGCTCGCGGGCGTGGACATCGAGGAGCGGATGCGGTACGGTCTGCTGGCGGAAGAGGCCGTCCCGAAGGTCCGGCGCGAACGCCAGCGGGCCGTCCGGCGGTTGGCCAGGCACCTGCACAGCCGTGTGAAGCAGCCCCGAGACTATTTGGCCGCCCTGCTCGTGTGGCTCGGGCAATCGGACAGCCCGCTGGTGGTTCCATGGCTCGAGGATCTCTGGCTCGAGGAGATCGGGGTGAACCTGCCCGGTACTCGTTCCTCGCAACGTCCCAACTGGCAGCGTCCCATGGCCCGGCTCCTCGACGACATCTTGACCGATCCGGAAGTGCGTACCTTGCTCGATCGCCTACACCGAGCGCGACGGCGCGAGAGTGGCCACACCAACCCCACGACTGCGTAAGGCTCAGGTCCACCATGGAATCACCTGCTGGCACCGCTCCCGTCACCCTCCAGCCCAAGCCGAGCCTGTCGTTCTGGGAGATCTGGAACATGAGCTTCGGCTTCCTCGGCATTCAGTTCGGGTTCGCACTCCAGAATGCCAACGTGAGCCGGATCTTCGAGACGCTGGGCGCCAGCGTGGAGAACATTCCGATCTTGTGGATCGCCGCGCCCGTGACTGGGCTCGTGGTGCAGCCCATCGTCGGTTACTTCAGCGACCGCACATGGAACCGGCTGGGGCGACGGCGGCCGTACTTTCTCGGTGGCGCCATCCTCGCCTCCCTCGCCCTCATCGCCATGCCGAACTCCCCTGCCCTCTGGGTGGCGGCCGGCATGCTCTGGATCATGGACGCTTCCATCAACATTTCCATGGAGCCGTTCCGCGCTTTCGTGGGCGACAATCTGCCGTCCGCGCAGCGCACCACCGGGTTTGCCATGCAGAGCTTCTTCATCGGCACCGGCGCGGTGGTGGCGTCGATCCTCCCATGGCTCCTCACGGAGCGGTTTGGGGTGAGTAACGAAGCGCCGGCGGGCACCATCCCCGACTCCGTGCGTCTCTCGTTCTATCTCGGTGCAGCGGTCTTCTTCGTTGCGGTGCTGTGGACGGTCGTGCGGTCGCGGGAATATTCACCGGAAGCGATGGCCTCCTTCGAGGAAAACCAGGCGCGGGAGGGCTTCGCCACGCGGAGACGCACGCCGGTGGAGTTCGCGCTCAACGGCGCGCGGCAGACGCGTGTGGGCGCGGTCCTGCTGCTCGTCGGCATCCTGGCCAGCGTCTGGTTGGCCTGGAAGGAGATCTACCAGGTGATGATCCTGTCGGCCGGGATCGGCGGTGTGGGCTTGCTGCTGATCCTCGGAGGGTTCATGCAGCGAGGAGGGCGGTACGACAACGGATTCGTCACGATCCTGAACGACTTTCAGGACATGCCCCGCACGATGAAGCAGTTGGCGTTGGTGCAGTTCTTCTCGTGGTTCGCCCTCTTTGCGATGTGGATCTACACGACCGCGGCCGTCACCCGACACCTTTACCACACCACGGACACCTCGTCGGCTCTGTACAACGAGGGGGCGAACTGGGTGGGGGTCGGTTTCGGCACGTACAACGGTGTCGCGGCCCTGGTGGCGTTCGCGATCCCGGTGCTGGCAGCGCGCACCAGTCGGAAGGTGGCGCACGCGATCTGCCTGGTCTGCGGCGCGCTGGGCCTGCTGTCCATCCTGGTCATCGCCGACCCGACGTATCTGCTGGGCTCGATGGTGGGGGTGGGCATCGCATGGGCCAGCATTCTGTCGATGCCATACGCGATCCTGACCGGATCGTTGCCGCCGTCGAAGATGGGATACTACATGGGCGTCTTCAACTTCTTCATCGTGATTCCCCAGATCGTCGCGGCGGCCGTGCTGGGGTTCATCATCGGGCGTTTCTTCGGCGGCGAGGCGATCTATGCGCTACTCGTCGGCGGCGTGTCGCTCGTGCTAGCCGCCGTGCTGACGCTGCGCGTCGAGGACCAGGACGACATGGTCGCCGCACTCGCGAGATGATGCGGACCCCGAATAGCCCAACGAGGTCGGTGCAGAGCGAAAGGGTGGTGCGAACATGAAGGTGACGATACGAGCCGTGGCGCTGCTTGGCCTCGGTGTCTCCTTGCTTGGGGCGTGTGCGGCAGATCGCGGTGGCAGAGAGCCGGCGACGACATCGGCGACCGCCGCCGAACCCGAGGTGTTCTGGAACAGCGCCACGATCTACTTCGTGCTCACCGACCGATTCCGCAACGGGGATCCCGACAACGACCTGGCGCTCGAACGCCGACAAGATGGCGCGGTGCTCCGCAGCTACCTGGGAGGCGATCTCGCGGGCCTCCTCCGCACGCTGGAGGAGGGCTATTTCGATTCTCTCGGCGTCGACGCCATCTGGCTGACACCGTTCGTGGAGCAAATCCACGGGAGCGTCGACGAGGGGACCGGGAAGACATACGGCTTTCACGGATACTGGACCCGCGACTGGACCGCGGTGGAACCGACGCTGGGAACCGAGGCGGATCTGCGAGCGCTCGTTGCCGCGGCGCATCGGCGCGGCATCCGCGTCATCATGGACGCCGTGATCAATCACACCGGACCCGTGACTCCCCTCGACCCGCAGTGGCCCGACGACTGGGTCCGGACGGGCCCGCGCTGCGGGTACGATTCCTACCCCACCACCGTGCCCTGCACGCTGGTGGACAACCTACCGGACCTCCGCACCGACCGCGACGAGCCGGTGGAGCTTCCTCCGCCGCTGCTCGACAAGTGGGCCGCGGAGGGTCGCCTCGATCAGGAGCTCGCGGAGCTCGACACGTTCTTCGAACGCACCGGATACCCGCGTGCGCCTCGCTTCTACGTGATGAAATGGCTGACCGATTGGGTGCGTGAGTTCGGCTTCGACGGGTACCGGGTGGACACCGCACGGAACTTCGAGGAAGCGGTGGCGGCGGCTCTCAAACAGGAAGCCGCACGTGCGTTTGCCGAATGGAAACAGGCGCATCCGGATGAGGTGCTGGACGACCTGCCGTTCCACATGTTTGGTGAGGTCTACGGGTGGAACGCGGGCAACGGACGTGTTTTCGACTTCGGCGACGTGACCGTGGACTATTTCGATCATGGCTACGATGGACTCATCAACTTCGGTCTCAAGAGTCCGGACGCTGGGTCAGACGACGACGTCTTCGCGCTCTACTCCGCGCTGCTCCGCGAGGGCGAGCTGCAAGGGGTCGCGATACTCAACTACGTGAGTTCTCACGACGACGGGTCGCCGTACGACCGGGACCGCACCGATCCTTTCGGGGCCGGTACCCGGCTGCTCCTCGCCCCGGGGGGCGCGCAGATCTACTACGGGGACGAGCTGGCGCGGCCCCTGCGGGTGGAGGGTGCCCGCGGGGATGCCAACCTCCGGTCGTTCATGAACTGGGATGATATGGAGCGCGACGGCGCCACGACGGCGATTCTCGCGCACTGGCGCAAGCTCGGTCGGTTCCGCCATGCCCACCCGGCGGTCGGGGCGGGAGCGCATCGCCGGCATCAGGCCGAACCCTACATCTTCAGCCGCGCGCTGCGGACGGACGACCGCGAGGACCGCGTGCTCGTCGCCATCGATCAGCCGTCGGGCTCCAAGACCATTCCGGTGTTCGACGTATTCGCCGACGGCACCGAACTCGAAGACGCGTACTCCGGGGCGACGGGTACGGTGCAAGCAGGGCAGATCACGCTCGTTAGCGACTTCAGTCTCGTGCTGCTGGGCGAGCGACGGTGAGCCGCCGCCCGGTCCCCACCCTGGTCGCGCTCGCCGTGGTGGCCATGGGAGAACGCCACGCTGTTCGCCTTCGGTGGGGACCTGCTTCCCTCGCTGGAGGAGTTCACAGGAAAGGAATGAGGTCGTGTTGCGGGTTGTCATAGCGCTTGCCATCATGCTGCTGGAAGTGCGGGGAGCGGCCGCGCAGGAGCGCCAGGAGGCGCCCCGTATGCGGGCCGAGATCCACGGCCCCACCGCGATCCGCTTCAAGCTCACCGGCGCCGAGCGACCGTCGGAGTTATCGGCATATCGCCTTACCGACGGCCAGAACCGGGAGATTCCGATTGCCGCGGTGCTGCCCAACACCGCGACCCAATCGCTCGTGGTTCCCGCCGTCGCCCTGGATCCCATGCGGGTGCACTATCTCGAGATCCCGCGCTTCGGTCTTCGCGCCCTCGTCCGCCGCGACCCGCTGTTTCGCAATCTCTACTCGTCCAAACCGCTGGGCGCCGCCGTGGCGGACGATGGCGGCGCGACGACATTCCGCGTCTTCTCCCCCCGAGCGCACGCCGTCCGTCTCTACCTGTATCGCGATAAGGACGACGGTGCGGAACATGCCACGCGGGTTGTGGAGATGGTCAAGGATACGGACGGCGTGTGGGAGGCCGTGGAGCCCGCCAACCTGCACGGCACGTGGTACGACTTCACGGTGCACGGCCCTCCCGACCCGGGCAATTGGTTCTACGGGACTCACCCGGTGCACGTCTCGGATCCCTACGCCCTGGTCAACGACGACGCGCAGGGTAAGTCGATGGTGTGGCGGGACGGCCCACCGCCGCCACCCGTGGCGGGTGGCCGACCGCGCATGGAGGACGTGGTGGCCTACGAGGTACACGTGCAGGACTTCACCGACCTACTCCCCGTCGGGGATGACGAGACGGGGACCCTCCCGGCGATGGCGCGGCCCGGTCTGGTGAACGCGTATGGCGCGCCCATCGGTTTCGACTACCTGGTGAGCCTGGGCGTGAACGTGGTGCACCTGATGCCGGTGCAGGAGTACCTCCACTACCGCGACGCTGAATGGCGGGCCGCCTTCGCCGACGACTCGTTCGCGCAGGCGATGGGCATCGACCGGGAGAACTACCAGTGGGGGTATCGGACCTCGCACGCCTTCGCCGTGGAGAACCGGTATCGCTCGCGTGACGCGGCGCCCGGGATGGAGCGCGAGCAGTTCAAGGCGCTCGTGCGTGCCTTCCACGAGCGAGGCATCGCCGTAATCATCGACGTCGTGCCGAACCACACCGGCGAGAACATGGACCGACGCCACGCGCTCTTGAACTTCAACGTGCTGGATCTGCCGTACTACTACCGCACCGACGAGCGCATCGAGCACATCGGCCCGTTCGGCAACGAAGTGAAGTCGGAGGAGCGGCCGATGGTGCAGCGCTGGATCCTGGATCAGTTGCGGCATTGGGTCGAGGCGCTGGGGGTCGACGGGTTCCGCGTCGATTTGGCGGGACAGGTAGACGAGCAGACGCTGCGCTGGGTGCGGCAGCGGCTCCCCGCGGACCTGATCGTCTACGGCGAGGCGTGGATCGCGCCCAGTGATCCGGACGTGCGGGCCAATCCCGATTGGGTGTGGTACAAGGCCGACGCACCCATCACGTTCTTTCAGGACGATGCCCGCAACGCGTTCACGGGGAGCCCGTTCAACGTGGAGGAGCGCGGCTGGGCGGGCGGGGACGGTTCGGCGCGGGACGCCGCGATGCGCGCGCTGGCGAATCGCTATGACGAAGAGGCACGCGCGACGGATGGCATTTCCTACCTGGACATTCATGACAACTGGACGTTGGCCGATCGCTACGCCCTGCGCGATCACAACGGGCTCGCTGGTGTGGATCTGGCGGCGGTGCGCATCGCCGCCGGGCTGCTCCTCACCTCCGCGGGGCCGGTGGTGATCCATGGCGGGACCGAGATGCTGCGCTCCAAGGGCCTGGCGCCCCACGAGGAATTCGCGTTGGAGGCGGCGGGCGGGCCGATCGAGTTCAAGGGGCGCGACGACACGTACAACCTCCGCGCGCCCAATCGGTTCGCGTGGGATTACCTCGCGCCGGGCTCCGATCACGCCGCCATGCGCGACTACTGGAGCGGGCTGCTCGCGTTAAGAATGTCGGACGATGGCGCGGTCTTCCGCGTCACCGAGGTCCCGGCGGGCCACTATCGCTGGGTCACGCCGGATGACGACACGCTGCTGGGCTATGTGGTCGGGGAGCGCGTGTTGGTGCTCGCGAACAGCGGCCCGCGCGAGGGCGTGTTCCGGTTCGCGCTCTCGGCCGGCGACTGGCGCCAGATGGGCGGCCGCGAGCGCGTGGACCTCAACGGGGTTGGTGGCAGGTACGCGCGCCTGCGCGGTGGAACGCAGGAGGTGCGGGTGCCGGCGGGTTCGTTCCTGATCTGGGTGGCAGAACGATGAGTCGAGGAACAATGGGGAAAGCACGTTGCGGGTGCGGGGGTTCTCGAGCGCGGGGTGTACCGCGGATCGACGCACCCTACTGCTGCGGCGGCAGCCCGTCAGGACCGTCCACGTACCGCCAGAGAAATGTCGCGCGCTCCATCCGCCCCAGGATGTCGGCCACGTAGGCATCGTAGCTGCGACTGGTGACCCCGGGGTGCCACCGCGATGGGCGCGGAAGCCCGGCGGCGAGCATCGCGGCCTCGTATTCAGTCAGGTCGGCGGCCGGCTTGCCGAAGTAGACGCGCGATGCCGCCTCGGCTCCATAGACGCCCGGCCCGAATTCCACCACGTTGAGATACACCTCCAGTATGCGACGCTTATCGAGCGAGCGCTCGAGCTGTCTGGTCAGCATCACCTCTCGCAGCTTGCGAAGCGGATTGCGCGACGAAGAAAGCCAGAGATTCTTGGCAAGCTGCTGCGTAATCGTGGATGCGCCGCGGGGCCGCTCGCGCTCAGCGATTGCTTCGCGAATCGCTTGCCGTATCTCGGTGGTGGAGAACCCCTCGTGGTTGAAGAACTCCATGTCCTCCGCTGACACCACCGCGCGCTTGAGATGCACCGAGATCAGCGAGTCGGCGACCGGCTCCCATCGCAGCGCGGGGAGTCGGGTGTCGGTCCGCCGTCGCTCCTGATAGCGGTCGATGAACGCGGTGAAGCCGGGATCGGTCAACGCGAGCGCCGCGACATCGGGCCACGTGGCGACGGTGGCGACGACCAGCGTGACGATCGCAATCAGCAGGCCGACGCCGAGTGCCGCCACCACGCGGGTCAGTCGCGCGCGCACGCTCGCCTCCACCGCTTCGGCGTACGCGTCACGCGCGCACGCGTTTGCGCGCCGCCGGCGACGTGGCTTTGTCACCGATCACGCGAAACTCGGCACGAGACATCCGCGGCTCAGTCTCGAATCCACACCCTGGCCGCCATCGGCGGCAGGGCCGCCGTGAGGACGCCGCCGCTGACCTGGAGCATATCGCCCGCGGGAAACGCCGGGCGGTACACTCCGTCTTCCGCGTTCAGCGACAGCGTCCGCGGCTCGCGCGACGTGTTGAAGGCCACGATGGCACGCTGCGCCCCAAGCTCGCGTTGATACGCGAGGAGGCCGCGCGCGTCATCGGAAAGGAGCCACGTGAGCGACCCGTCCACGAACAAGCGCAGCTGCTCCTTCCGGAGCGCGATGAGATCTCGATAGACCCCGCGCAGCGCGGTATCGGGCGCGACACGGTTGGGGGGGCGGGCGCGTCCGAAGGGGTGGGTCACCTCGTCCTCGTACGCCAGGTCCCCCCATACCATCGGTTTGCGCATGTCCGGATCGTCGGCGCCCCACATCCCCACCTCGTCCCCGTACCAGATGTGCGGTGCGCCGACGTAGGTGAACTGCTGTACGAGGATCATGCGCTGGATGCGCTTGGTGTTCTCGTTGGGCCGGTCGATGCGATACTCGCGATCGTCGCGCGGTGTGACGCCGCGCTTGTACGGGCCGGGATTGTACACCGACGTCGAGAAGCGGGGCGCATCGTGGCTCGCCGTCAGGTTCATCATGGCCTGCCGGTGCTCGGGCGGAATCCCGCGACCGATGGAATCGAGGTGGGCGACGTACTGGGAGGCGGTCAAATGCGGAGGAGCACCGGCGAACAAGCTACGCGTCGGCATGTACCACCGGTAATTCATCACGGCGTCGAACACATCGCCTTGAAGCCAGGGCGCCGGATCGTACATGGCCTCCGGCCATCGCTCCCACCACACCTCCCCGACCAGGTAGGCCTCCGGATTGATACCGCGGACGAAGCGGCGGTACTCGCGCCAAAAGCCAAGCGGCACGATCTCGGCGACGTCGAGCCGAAACCCGTCAATCCCATCCGCGGGATCACCGTCGCCGTCAGGATCCAGCCAGCGCCTGGTGACGTTGAACACGTGTTCCCGCACGGGCGCCACCAAGGTGCCCTCGATGGCTCCCTTCTCGAGCCCCGCCGGTCGTCCTTCCTTCCTCAGTTCCGGCAGCTCTCGCACCCCGGCCCAGCCCGAGTAGGCGAACTCGTTGGTGTCCGCGGTCGCCGGATCGTCGAAGCGCTCGATCTCGTACCAACCGGCATACGGCGAGCGTTCCTGGCGCTCGAGCACGTCCTTCCAGGCCCAGAAGGTGATGCCCGTGTGATTCCACGAGTAATCGACGATGATGCGCATGCCGCGCCGGTGGATTTCTTCGACCAGGTCGAGGAACAGTCTGTCGGCCGCCGTCCACTCCCACGTCGCCGGGTCCACCGGGTTCTCGCGGGCCATGATCGCCGCGTCGCCACGCGGATCCGGGCCGAAGTTGCGGTCGATATGGCGGTAGTTCCGCGCGTCGTACTTGTGCAGCGACGGCGCGTCGTTCACCGGGTTGAGAAACAGCGCCGTGACGCCAAGGTCCTGGAGGTAGTCGAGTTGATCGATCACGCCCTGCAGGTCACCGCCGTAGCGGCGCAGCTGCACGGTGTGGTAAAAGCCCTCTCCCATCGCCACCGCCCATGGCTCCTGCCGGTACCAGTCATGCGTCCAGGGGGTCGGCTCCCATCCCTCGGGCCGGACGTGGGGCCAGGCCCCTTCGATGTCATCGAGCGTGGGGTCGTTCGACGGATCGCCGTTGCGGAATCGCTCGACGAAGATCTGATACCAGACGACGTCCTTGGCCCACGCGGGCACCCCCAGGTCGCCGGCCGCGCGAGGGGCGCTCGCCGGTGGCCCTTCGTCCGTGCAGGCGCACGCGAGCACCAGGAGGATGGCGCACCACGCGCCGCCTCCGCGCCCCCAACCGCTCGGTGAACCCACTCCCGTGCATGAACGCGAATCTGCTCGCCGGCGTTGCATGGCGCCGCCTGGCTACCAGAACACGACGTAGAGCGCGACGGTGGCCAGCACCACCGCCACGCCACCGATCCTGGCGCCGCGGCTGCCGGTCAGATCGATGGCGGGCGCCGCCGGCATTGCCGCCGGGACGGCGCGGGGACGCCACAGCGTGACGGCGGTCATGAACAGCGCCAGCACCACACCCGTGATCATCATGTGATGCAGAAACGCCACCTCGGGCAGCCGCCAAAGCAGGAGTCCATAGACGGGAATCCCGAGGAGCATCGCGCCGGAAGCGGCTACCGGCGGCGCCTTCTTCCAAAAGAGACCGAACAAGAAGGCCACAACGATCCCGGGTGAGATGAAGCCCCAGAACATCTGGATGTACTCGAAGACGCTCCCCGCCCGCGCGACGAGGGGCGCCCACAGGCATCCGATCACCACGAGCGCGCCGGTCGCGATCCGCCCGACCCGCACGAGATCGCGCGACGCCCCGGCGCCCTTGCGGATGTGCCGCTGGTAGATGTCTACCGTGAAGATCGTCGCCGCTGAGTTGAGCATGGAGTCGAGGCTGCTCATGACGGCGCCGAACAACGCGGCGAACATGATCCCGGTGAGCCCTGCCGGGAGGATCTCGCGGATCAGCACCGGGTAGGCTTGGTCGGGATTGGTGATGCTGGAACCATAGAGCTCGGCGGCCATGATTCCCGGAAAGACGATAATGAAGGGGATGAGCAACTTGATGGTGGCGGCCAGAATGATGCCGCGCTGCCCGTCCCGCAGGCTCCGCGCGCCGAGCGCGCGCTGCGTGATGAACTGGTTCAAGCCCCAGTAGAAGAGGTTGGGAATCCACAACCCGCCGATGAACACCGCGACCCATGGCATTTCGGGATGGTCCCACGGCAACACCGTGTGGAGCTTGTCGCCGGCCAGATCGACGAAGGCACCGACGCCGCCAACCGCCTGGAATCCCAGCACCGTCACCAGGATGCCGCCGAGGATGAGCGCGATGCCCTGAATGAGATCACTCCACACCACGGCTTTGAGCCCGCCGTACACGGTGTACAGGCCTGCCAGTATGCCGATGGCCCAAATTCCGACGGTGGTCCCGACCCCGAACACCGCCTCCAGGGCGAGCGCGCCCGAGTAGAGGACGGTCGCCAGGGCCACCAAGACGTACGCGGTCATCATGAACGTCGCCATGATGGTGCGGGTGGTGACGTCGAACCGATACTCAAGGAACTCCGGCATCGTGTAGATGCCGTACCGAAGGAAGTGTGGCAGGAAGAAGAAGGCCACGATGACGAGGGTCACCGCCGCCATCCACTCGTAGCTCGCGATCGCCAGTCCGATCTCGAAACCCCGACCCGCCTGGCCGACGAAGTGTTCGGTCGAGATGTTCGATGCGATCAGGGAGAAGCCGATCAGCCACCACGTGAGTCTGCGTCCCGCCAGAAAGTAGTCTTCGCCGGTTTCTTCCTTGCGCGACGCGAAGAGCGATACGCCGATGACGAAGGCGATGAAGAGGACAAACGCCGTGATGTCGAGCCAGCTGAGTTGCATGGTATGGATGCTCATCCCGCAAAGAGTGAACGCGCCCGGACCAGGGTCGATCGCTACACGATATCAGGGCGACCTGGGCGGGGCCACAACCGCGCGCCACGGCGCTCTCGACCGATTGTGGAGCCGGCCGCGCGCGCCGCGCGGCGCGACGATCGTCGGGGTTCGGAACTGCTCGCCATCGGTCACTGGGATCACGCCGGGGCAGTACTTCCGGCGATCCTGAACTTCGGAGCGCGCAGGTCGGCCTCGACCACGCGCCGACCGGCCACGAGCAACGCCGCCCGCACCCGCTCCGAGGCGACCAGCGGCATTTCGTACCGGACCGCATCCACCGTTGGCTCGCTGCCGTCCGTCGTGACTCGGATCTCATGCGGTTCGACGTCCCCACCCACGGGGGTGGCTGCGCTCAACACGCGAACCCGCTCGCCGTCGCGCACCAGGCACAGCGCGTAGACCGCGCCCCGCGGCCTGCTTGCCTCGGTTTGCATCACGATGCTCGCGATCCCGGCTTCGGACGAGAACGGATTCGCACCGACGAGTGTCAACGCGCCGGTAGCCCCGAAGAACACATTCTCCCAGGCGTCGGGCACGGTGGTGCCGTCCGCGTCGCGGAGGTACGCGCGCAAAAACGCCATGTCCTTGCCGGTGAGGGCGAAGGGACGCCCGCCTTCGTCGAGCTCCAAGTCCATGCGGCGCAGGCCTCGAGGGGTCCGCACCACCTGCCTCGCCACCGCCCGACCGCCGACATACCCGACCGCCTCGAGCGTCCCGGGCTCGAACCGGCCAAGCGGGAAGGTGAACGGAGGATGCGCGAGATGGGTGGACAAGCGATCCATGTCGGGACCCCGGCGCTGGATGAACGCCCCATTGAGGTAGAGCGCCACTTGATCACAGTTGCTGAACACCCTGACGGTCGGCGGCGATTCCGGGGTCCAGTGGCTCGCGATGAACACCATCGGCCCGGAAGCCGTTCGCAGGCGTTCATCGGGCGAACGCTGGCTCTGAAAGAACGCGAAGGAGAACTTCGGCAGCCGGAACAGGTCCATGCAGCCGGACGACTCGATGTCGGGCGCGTAGCCGCGGTTGTAGTCGAACATCACCCACAGGCCGTCCGCAAACGCGATCGTCTTGCGATTGTCGTTGTGAGCTTCCTGAAAATTGGTGGCCTGCTGCAGGAGCGCGGCCTCGCCATGCCAGCGCAGCTGGCGGCTATTGGCTTCGTCCCGCGCAAGATCGGCCCACGCCTCCTGCGCCAACCCGGCATTCTGCGCGTAGTACTCCCAGTCGCCGTACTCGCTCACCACACACGCACGATCCGCGACCTCGGTGCAGCCTCCGTGCTGCCGAGCCTGAATGAAGACGTCGTACCCCTCCGTCCAACCGCACGTGTAGCACTGGTCACCCGGATACTCCTCGTGGCCGATCGCATGGGTGCGGCGGATGAACTCGGCGGGCATCGCCGTCTCGTTGAGCGACACCTCCCACAGAATCACGCACGGATGGTTGCGATCCCGCCGGAGAAGGCGGCGGCAGTTCTCGTACTGAATCTCGGCGAACGTGGGATCATCCCGGTTGAAGAACTGCCATCCCGGTATGCAGTTCATCACGACCAGGCCCAGCTCGTCGCAGGCATCCATGAAGGCCGGCGCGTGCGCGTAATGCGACAGGCGGACGTAGTCGAACCCCGCGTTCTTGATCTTCTCGGCGTCCCGGTACTGTGCGGCGTCCGAGAACGCATACCCCACATACGGATACTCCTGGTGCCGATTCGTGCCCCTGAGGAACATCCGCTCGCCGTTGATCCGAAAGCCCTCCGGCGTCATCTCGATGCGCCGGATGCCGATCCGGGTCGTCTCGTCGTCGACCACGACGCCGTCCTCCACGACCTCCGTGCGCAGCAGATACCGGTGCGGTCCGCGTGGGCTCCACAGACGCGGGGCGAGCACGCGCAGGTCCTGCGTCACGGCCCGGTCCGCGCCGGCCGCGAGGGTGACCGGACCGGAGAACGCGTCAGCGGCCACGCGCGCGTCTCCATCCAGCAGCAGCGCCCGCACCCGGAACGTGCGCGGGCCCGCACCGTCGTTCCGCATGTGCACCTGTGCACGCACCGTCGCCGCCGCGGGAGACGCCTCCGGGTACGTAACGAACACGCCGCCGCTCGCGGGCTTGCCGGCCAGGATCGGGTCCGTGATATGGAGGGGGTCCTTCACGACCAGCCGGACGCTACGATACAGGCCGTGGTACGGATTGAAATCGAGCTGCGGAAGAGGCTTCGGGCCCGTGACCGAATTGTCGCGATTGTCGAGGCGAACGGCCAGCAGGTTGGCTTCACCGATCAGAACGGTGCGCGAAATGTCGAAACCGAAGGGCAACCATCCTCCGAGATGCCGACCCACGTGCTCCGCGTTGACCCAGACATCCGCCACGTTCATGGCGCCGTCGAAATGCAGGAACAGCTTTCGCCCCGCGTGTTCCCGACTCACCACGAACTGCTTGCGGTACCAGCAGGTACCCTGCCACTGGTACGTATCGCTCCCGGGCTCGCCCGTGACCAGGCTCTCGATGCGCGCCGTGTGCGGCAACGTCGCCGCGTTCCACGCCGTGTCGTCGAATGCGGCGCCCTGCGCGCCGTCCGCATCCCCCAGCAGGAACCGCCACCCGGGATTGAAGTCCACACGGGACGTACCGGAGCGCCTGGGGCCGCGGGCTTTCGCGGGAAGCGTTGGATACACCGCCAGCGCTGATCCCGCGGCGGCGGCTTGCTTCACGAAATCGCGTCGCTTCATATCGCCGCACCTCTGCGTCTGTCGGGCGGGGCGGCGCTCCAGCTGCCGTCGTTCGCGCTTACCCGCGCGCATTTCCGGGCACGAAGCAACTGACGTCGCCGCCGCACCGGCACGTTACGGCCGGTTGCTCAGCACGACGCGGTCGATCCGGAACCCGTGCGGCCCCGCCGCCTCACCACCCTGGAAGAGGTTCGCCGCGACGCTGAACTGCAACCCATCGAGGTCGGCAAGGCGCGGTGCGGCACGGGTCGTGGTGGGCGCTCGGAGGTAGGGCAGAAACTGCGGGTATGGCCGCGGCAGCAGGGCCAGCGCCGTTGGTCGCAGTGCCGAGACGGGAATCGCAAACTCCCGCCACTGGTCGGTCAAGTCGAGCACTGTTCCCCACGCAGCGCCGTCACGCTCTACGACAGAGACCTCCAGGCGATCGGACGCGCGTCCCGCGGCTCGGGCTCGGATATGGAGGACTCCGTGTTCCGTGACCTCACTGAGCCGTGTGCGACGACCCTTGGGAAGAAACGTCCGCAGCGCGAAGTGGTGTGGAGTCCGCGTGAAGTCTTCCACCACGGCCGAGAGCGCCAGCGCCCCCGGCTCACTGCCGCTCGCGATCTCGGTACGGAAGCTCACGTACTCCCAGGGATGGGGATACAGTACGTGGCCGAGGTCCTGCCGGCCATCGAACAGCAGCACGGGCGATCCCTCCCCCACCACGGGCACCTGCCAGAACTCGCGACCGGTGAAATCCCACTGAAACGGATCGCCCGCGACGCCCGCTGGAAACGTCCGCGCCTCGCCGGCGGTGTAGGTCGCCACGGCGTACTCGAAGAGGCCCTCACGCATCTCATCGGCGGGAACCCGCGCCTGGTAGGTGAACGTCGCGGTCGGCTCCATCGCCAACCGCAGCATGCGGCCGCGGGCGCCGGCGCGCCGGGCGAACAGCACCACCGAATCGACGGGCTCGCCCGACACGACATCCAGCGAGATCGTCCACGGACGCGCGGCCGTGCGCTCCGCGGGCGGCGTATGGAGCACGGTCGTCGGAGCCCCCGACGACGGCGGCGCCGCGAACGCGTCGAGTCGTCGACCTCCAACCACGGACTCCGGTGTCCATGACCGACGTGCGCTGCCCGCCTTGGTAAGGAGATACGCGCCCGGGCGAATGTCGAACGCACTTTCCCGCACGACCGGCCGGTGGTCATTTCCCTCGTCGAGGGGCTCCACGACGAATCCCGTTCCCAGATCCGGCAGCCGGACGGTCATTGGTCTCGTGCGCCACACGACGCGCGCGGCCTCGCGATCGAGACTCGGCCGGCTGAACGGATCCACCACCCAGGCCACATCCGGGTAGACCTCCAGCCGCCAGACGCCGTCGTCCAGGCGATCGAGGAAGTACGCGCCGCTGCCGCCGTACGCCACGACCGCGGAGGAGCCGACACCGGCCACGTGCCGGAGCGCGGCCGGCAACGGTGGCTTGGTGTTCGTGGTGTTGGAATAGAGGAACGCGGTGTCGGTCGCCATCTCGCTCAGGTCTTCCGCGTAACTCACGCGGAACGGGCCGAACCGATCGCTTTCCGGATGGTCGCCGTACGAGGCGCCTCTGGGCGAGTAGCGAAACGCCGCCCCGGCGATCATGAAGCTGATCGCCTTGCGCGGCGTGTACACCAGGTTCAGAAAGTGGGTCTGGTACTCGGTGTTGGCGTAGGCGATGGCCAGCGGGTCGTACGCGAACTGCGTGGCCCATTGGAAGCCCGCCGTTCGGAGACTCCGGGCCATGGCCGGGTACATGTACGACCCCGCGACGTCGGCGGCGTCGAACTCGTACACCATGCGCGCCTTGTCGCTGCACTCCGCAAAATCGCGATAGGGGATCGGGTAGCGTTCGACGTTGGGCAGCATGTTGCCGCCGACAGCGCTGTTGCGCACCAACCCGGTGGGGTACCACTGGTGGCTGACCCCCTGGATCCGTGCCGCGCACACGGCGCGGCCGTGCACGTCCGAATAACCTTGACTGATGTTGTAGAAGATCGGCTTCGTGAACCCGGCCTCGCGCAGGGCGCTCGCCATCGCGTCGATGTATCGCGTGGTCTCCTCGGGCCCGCCGGCGTGGCTGGGCTCGTTGAAGATCTCCAGAGCCAGGAGATTCGGGTCGTCGTTGTACGTGAGGCCGGTGTACGGGTTCGTGTGCGTGACGAACTGCCCGAGGTAGTTCTCCTGCGCGCGCCGGGCCTCCAAGCTGACGGTCATCTCGCCCTTGGTGTATCCGTCCGACAGGCCGTCGGTGCGCGGATCCGGCTCCGGGTATCCCGTCCCCCACCAGGCAATGGGTGTGAGGATCGACCTGATGCCGTGGTCCGCCAACCGGGCCATGAGATAGTCGAGCAGATCGAGGTGATCGTTGGCCACGAGGTTCCCCGCCCTGTCACTCACCTCGCGGTCCCACACGTGAATGCGGTAGGCGTCCAGTCCGAGGCGCGCGAAGTGGGACACGTCGGCGTCGATGGCGCGCTTGCGATCGACACCGACGACGCCGTGCGCGCGATACGCGTAGGCAAAGGGTGCCGAGTAGTTCACGCCGAAGAGGGCCACCTCCTCCCCCTTGGCCGTCCAGCGCAGGACGCCCTGCGCGTCGACGACGACCGGGGAGCCGCCGCCGTTGGACACCTGCGCTTGCAGCGACGTCCCGATTGCGCAGATCGCACCGACGAGTCGGACAAGACGCCGACTTGTCATCGTTGGCACTGCTAACGACCGCCCGAAACCTGAAAGATGTAGGTGCGCAGCGGCGCGAGCGAAGACAGCGGTACGTAGTTCTCGAGTCGCCCGTCGGCGCCGATGTCCATCGGCGCGGCGCGGTGGCCACCCCACAGGGCATCCAGCACGTGGCGCCCCGCCGGCAAGGCGCCGTTCCTGGACGACAGTGCCGGGCTCGAGAGCGGCGCGGTGCCGAGATTGGCCACCACCATCACGACGTTCGTGCCGTAGCGTCGCAGGAACGCGGCGACGCCCGTCATGTTCGCGTCGAGCGGGATCATCTCGCCCGCCCCCAGCGCAGCATTCTCCGACCGCAGGTGAATCAACTCGCGATACAGGTTGAGCAGTGAGTTGGGATCGCCGCTCATGACCTCGACGTTGGCGACGAAGGAGTCCGGTTGCAACGGTTCCCACGGCACGCCATCGGTGAACCCGGCTGCGTGGTCGAGCGCCCAGTGCATCGGCGTTCGGATCCGCGGATCCGGCTTGTCGCCGGTCATGCCGATTTCTTCGCCATAGTACACGAATGGCACACCGGGCAAGGTGAGCAGCAGGCTCGCGGCCAGCTTGGCGCGCTCCACGTCGCCACCCAACCACGTCATCGTGCGCGTCTGGTCGTGATTCCGCAGAAACGGTGACCAACGATCGGTCGGCACGGCACGTTGGAGGTGCTCCACCGATCGCAGCAGCCCGGCCGCTGTCCCCGTGGTGGCTGCCCGCAGGATGGCGTCCGCCACCTCGAAGCTGAAGTAGGCGTCCAGTTGGTCCGGATAGTAGGCCAGCAGCGCGGCGGTGCTGTCGAACACCTCGCCTATCGTGAAGGCGTCCGGGTCCACCGCGCGAACATGCGCGCCGTACTCGCCCATCATGTCGTGGGTCCGGGCGACGTTGGTCGAACGCCCGGACGCGTCCTCCATGAGATGTCGCACGGCGTCGAGGCGAAAGCCGTCCACTCCCATCTCCTCGAGCCAAAACGTCGCGACGCGCTTCATCTCTTCCCGCACGGCCGCCGTCTCCCAGTTCAGGTCCGGCATGGCACCCGAGAAGAAGCCATAGTAGTACTCGTCGCGGATCGGCGAGCGACGCCAGTTGTTGTCGCCGTACTCGTTGTCCGGCCCCGGCGCCTCCGACCAACGAAACCAATCGCGGTACGGGGAATCGCGGTGGAGCAGCGCGTGCTTGAAGAACGGGTGTTCACGCGAGACGTGGTTGACCACCAGGTCCACCAGCACGCGGATCTTCCGGCGATGCGCCTCGTCGATGAGGAGCCGAAAGTCCGCGCTCGTCCCGTATTCGGGGTCGACGCGATAGAAGTCGGTGACGTCGTAGCCGTGGTAGCTCGGTGACGGGTTGATCGGCATGAGCCAGATGCAGTTGGCGCCGAGATCCGTCCGGGTTTCCGGATCACCGTCGTTCACGTAATCGAGTTTCGCTACCACGCCCCGCAGATCCCCCACACCATCGCCGTCGCTGTCGGAGAAGCTGCGGACGAAGATCTCGTAGCAGGCTCCACCGGACCGCCACGTGGCACTGTCGGGCACGACCTGCGCCGCGGCGGGCCAAGCCAAGCTCCCTGCGGCGCAAAGCGCCATTGCCGCAAGGCGGTGAAGTGGAGCGTTTCCCATCGTTCCCGACCCGGTCGCGGAAGCCTACATCTCCGGCTCTTCCTGCGGCTCGGCAATCACGCCCAGCTGCCGCAGCATGTTCAACTCGTCGAAGTTCTCCCACTCCTCTACGATCAGCCCACCGACGATGCGAATGATGCTGATGCCGGTCACCGAGAGCGTCTTGCCGGTGGCTGGGAGGCCGGGCGTATCACCGCTGTGTGTGCCGGTGACGGTAAAGCGACTTGCCACAAACTCTCCCTCGGCGACCTGCGCGGCAAACTGGAAGCTCATGCCTGGAAACATGGTCGCGTAGCCGCCGATCATCTCTCTGGCAGCCGCGAGATCCAGGTGTTGGCCGGCCGCGCCATGGTACACGAAGTCGGGCGAAAGCGTCTGGTCGATAAACGCCATGTCCCCTCGGCTCACCGCCTCGAAGACCTGTCGGTGGAGTGCCTTGTTCGCTTCGAACGCCGCCGAGTCGTCATCGTCCGCGCAGGCCCAGGCCACCGATGCCAACGCCACCACCATCCACCAGCTGGTCACTCTCGTTCTCATAGGATCTCCTGTCCGCAGGATCGTCGTGCCCACCTCGCGGCGGATATAGCGCGGGTGTCGAATGCTGGCAAGTGATGACACCCGATGTGGCGGAGGGTCGCAGGCTAGCGCCCGTCGTCGCCAAACAGAAAGATCAGGGAATCGTCCAGGCGCGCGCGCCAGGACGCCTCGTTGTGCGTGGCTCCTTTGTACTCGCGTACCTCGAAGTCCCGTACTTCGACGCGGCCTTGCCGCAGCAGCCATTCGCGCACGATCGCGTGGGTCGGCCCGTAGTCGGCGTCGAGCCCCTCGGAGCCGTAGTCGAACCGGTAGCGCGCTCCCGTTGGTGCCTCCAGACCAGCCTCGATGTCCCGCAGCACGTACGGCGTCTCGTCAGGATTCGGCGTCGGGGGCCCAGCGCGGAACGAACGCGCCACCACCGCCTCCGAGATGGGGAAATGCGTCGACACACAGCCGCACGCGCCGAAGACGTCCGAATGGTGGGTAACCAGATAGAACGACAGAAGCCCTCCCATGGACGACCCCATGACCGCCGTATGCTCGGGACCGGTCTGCGTGCGAAACTCGGCGTCGATCCTCGGCTTGAGCTCCTCGATGAGGAAGCGCGCATAGTCGGGAGCGCCGTGCCACGGTGAGTACTCGACAAGACGCGCCGCGGTGCTCCAGACGCCCACGACGATTACCGGTGGGATGATCCCGCGGTCAACGAGGCGGACGACCGACTCGTCCACACCCCAATCAACACCGGTATTGGCGATCCGGGGGTCGAACAAGTTCTGACCGTCATGCATGTAGAGCACGGGGTAGCGCGTGGACGGAGCTTCGTCATAGCCCGGCGGCAGCCAGATCTCGACGTGGCGTGTCAGTTTCAAATGCGCCGAACCGACATCGGTCCAGTACACGAGGCGACCCTCGACCCCCGAGCCCTCCCAGTCGGCGATGTACTCGCGTGGGTCCCTCCTGGGCGGGCGGTCGCCGAACGCGGTGATCGCGTGAACGGCATCCGTGGCGCCGTCCACCAGCAATTGGTGGTTCGGCGGGACGCTGCCGTCCGAGTTGAGCGCTTCGCGTTCCCACGAGCCCAGCGTGAACTTGTACTCGAAGGTCCCGCCACGCGGGACCGTGACCCGCGCCGTGCGCTCGCGCCCCGTTCCCAGCATGGCCAGCCCGGCGGGATCCCAGGGCCCCAACTCCGGCAGGCTTCCCGTCAAATAAAGCGTGCCCGTGCCTTCCGGCACGGTCGCCGTGATGGTCACCGTGCAGCATGCAAGCGGCGGTTGGCGGCGGGTCGACTCCTCGCTCGCGCAAGTCGCCACGGCACTCCCGAGGGCGACCAAGGCGGCGGCCTCGCGGACGCGGAACCTCGCCCGAATCGTATTGCGGCGGCCGTTACTTGTGGAAACTCCGATTCCCATCGCCGTCACCCTTCTCCTCCCCACCCTCCCACGCGCGGGTCAGGAATAGATCTCCGTAAAAGAAGCTGTAGCGCGGTCGCGGGCCGATGATCAGCGTCGCGTCGTTGCACACGACTTCTTCGGTGGGAATCGGCGGCGTCGAGCGCACGTTGAGGCCGCCACGCTCGATCCGAAGGCGGATATCGCTTCGCAGGTCGTGACGGGAAACCCGGTACTTCGTTTGCGAGAATCCCAGGACGGAACGGAGCGGTCTGTAGGGGCCGAATGCCACCGACACGTCCGTGGAACTCCTGTTGTCCACGTAGACCGTGACGGTGGCCTGCCGATCGCACCTGACTCTCCACCCATTCGCCGCTCCGGCCACTTCGGTCGTGTCCTCGGCAACGGGATCGGCGACGGCCTCCGGCCCAGGCGTCGGTGCGGCGCCCGCCGCACACCCGAATGCGGCCAGCAGTCCCAGTACTTGGCGCATCATGAGACGCTCATCCTTCGGACCCTCGCGACCGAGTGAAAGCAAATCCGCCGGCCGCCGCACGATCCCGCCTTGGTTGGTAAGATAGCCCTCCGGGCTGTCCGTGGGGATCGTGGTCTCGCCCTACCGTCTCCGACCGTCCCGCGAGTTCTCTCCCGTCCGTTCGCGCAGCTCCTCGAACCAGTTCAGGACCACGACGAGTGACGTGGCGGTCACTTGCGTCGGGGTCATCATGACGAACTCACCGGTGCGTGGATCGCGATCGTAGTTCGTATGAGCTGGATTTGGCTGAATGTTTCCAACGAACATCAGGCGCCGGCGCCCCACGGTAAACACCGGCTGGGTTTGCACGCCGACCGCGAGGAGCGAGTCGGCATGCCGATAGTAGATCGTCCGTCCGTCTTGCGACCAGAGCGGCTCGCCACCACCTCCGGTCGAGATCTGCCAGCGCCCGATCGCATTCGGAAACGCCCGCACGTACACCTCGTCCTGTCCGGATTCGTTCGAGGTGTAGGCCGCCCACCGCCCGTCAGGCGCCAGGGACGCCGACCGCTCGGCGAACTCCGTGACCACCCATGGGGTGGGATCGCCGGGCGGGTTCATCGGCAGCACCACCAGATCGGGTCCCGTGGTGGTGACCTCCCTCACGAGCGCGACGTCTCCCGCAGGCGCGACGGCGATCTCCCACTGCGGGGTGGGACGTTCGAGTACGCGTTCGGGACCACCACTCCCATCCGCCGCTCGTCGCCAGATGTCGCGATCTTGACCGCCCGCGTCCGTGCTGTAGTACACCGTGTCACCGTCGGGAGACCATACCGGATAGTCACTGTTCCCCTCGAACGTGAGACGCGACAGGTTGGTCAACGACCTATCGTAAATCCAGATTTCGCTGGTGCCTTCAGAGCTGCCTCGAAGGGCGATCCGCCGCCCGTCAGGCGACAGTCGCGGGGCGCCTCCCTCCGCGACCTCGGGCGCCAACACGCTGATCGAGCCGGTCGAATCCACGAGACTCAGGTTGACGCTCGCCCCCTCACCAGTCACGTACAACAGCGTTCCATTCTTCGCAATCGTGAAGTCACCGTTCCAAGATGCCCGGATCAGTATGCCTTCCATCAGGGAGACCGGATTCCCGGTCAACTCCAATCGTTTGAGATCGAAAGGCACCGCCAGCAGTGCGCCGCTCGACGAGACGTACACGAGGTGGCCCGTCGAGACGTAACGAACGCTGAGGCCAGGTAGCCCGAGGGAGCGCACGCTGTCGGTCGCAAGATCGAGTACGGCAAGCTCGCAGGTGTCGGGACCTCCGCGACACGCCTGAAACACAACGCCCCGCTGGTCCGGCAGGTACTGCGGCCACCGGTGACTCGTGATGCCCCGCTGGGTGTCCAGCCGCGTAAGAGTGTCCACGGGGCCCCCGCCTTCAGCGACACGCAACAGCGGGGACGACGTGCTGGGGGTGAAGACGATCGTCCCGTCAGTACCCCATGTCGCGCCGCGGAACTCAGTCCCTTGCACAATCTCCAGCGGCGGGCCACCCGCGGGAGCTACTTTCTTGAGCGATGACCGCTCGGCGAATCCAACCCAGTTGCCGTCCGGCGAGTAGAACGGCATGAACCCTTGCGCCGGCAACGCCCGGTTCTCGAGCTGACCCATCTCGCGCACATACAGCCGACCATCCGAACCCGCATACACAAAACTCGACCCGTCAGGGGCGAGCGCGAGCGAGGCACCGTTGCCGGACGTTGCCGGGCCGGCTCCGCCTGCCACCGCGATATCGAACCGCTCCACCATCGACGCCGGCGGCGCACGGAACCATCCCCGCAGCGCCACAGCGGCCAGCACGAGGAACGCCACGCCGAACGCGACACGCTCCACCACCCGCCGCGACGGTGCGCCCTCGACGCTCGATTCCTCCCGCGCGGTGGTGCGGTGCTCGCGGGTATCCATCATCCCCGGACGGAGCAGCGCCTCCGCAAAGGTCGCGGCGCTGGGGAACCGGTCGGCCGGCAACTTCTCCAACGCCTTGGCCAGCGCCGCCGCGACATGGGGCGGCACCGACTTCCGCAACTCGGTCACCGGCCGCGCATCGTCGGTCACGATCTTCATGATGATCTGCTGCGCGGTGGACCCCACGTGCGGCGGACTTCCGGTCAACATCTCGTAGAGCACGCACGCCAGCGAGTAGACGTCCGCCCGCGCGGTGATGTCCTTCTCGGCCGTCGCCTGCTCGGGACTCATGTAGTGCGGCGTGCCCAACGACAGCCCCGTCTCCGTCATCCTGCCGCCCGCCGCCGCGCTCACCGCCAGGGCGATCCCGAAATCCGCCACCATCGGTCGGCCGTCGTGCAGCAGGATGTTTTCCGGCTTGATGTCCCGATGGATCACGCCGTGCCGATGCGCGTAGTCCAGCGCGGCCGCCACCTCCGTCGCGATCTGGACCGCCTCCTCCACCGAGAGCTGCGCCTCGCGATTGAGCTTGTCGCGCAGCGTCTCGCCCTCCACGTAGGGCATGACGTAGAAGAGGAATCCGTCCGCCGTGCCCGAATCGAACAGCGGCAGGATATGCGGGTGCTGGAGGCTCGCCGTGGTGGTGATCTCCTGCACGAAACGGTCGGCGCCGAGCACCGCGGCCAGCTCGGGCCGCAGCACCTTGAGCGCCACGTTGCGCTTGTGCTTGAGATCCTCGGCGAGGTACACCGTCGCCATCCCGCCTTCGCCGAGCCGGCGTTCGATCCGGTAGCGATCGGCGAGGGCGGAGCTCAGCCGCTCGGTAACGGCCGTCATGCCCGCAAGACGACCGGGGACGATCGCGCGTCGACTAAAGAACGGGAGGTGGCCGCCACGGTCTCAGACTCCGGAGGTCAGGTCGGGGAGTGCAATCTGCACCCCGCACTCCCCACCCCGCAATCCGGCCCTGTACGCGCTATCGTTCGTCCAACTCCCGGCCGGCATTCAGGTTGTCGAAATTCAGAATCGTATTCCAGACGAGCGCGTAGCTCCCGATCGTCTCGCCGCGCCAGATGGGGTTGATGGCGAACAGCACCACGTGGCCCTGGTCGCGCGGAGCATCGACGACGATGGGGCGCTCCGCGACGTCGCTCCCGCCCTGCAGCAATCCCGACACCAACAGGTCCTTTTGCGCGGCGAACCGCACGGCGACGCGCGGCCGCTGATCGGGCGGGATGATGCCGATCGGGTTGCGCAGCTGTTCGTCGCGCAGAGGCGCCAGCTCCCACGGCTCCACGTCCGGGCGGTCCGGCGCCTCAAACCGCGGATCCAGCGCCGGCCGTCCCTGGACGACGTCGGGGTCGTCCGCCGTACCGCGGCCGGTGGGTCGTCCCCCACTCGCGCCGCCGCCGCCGAACCCGCGTCCAAACGTCGTATTGCTCACCGACAGGCTGGCGCCGTCGCCACTGTACACGGCGAGACTGTCGATCACGCCGTAGGTGATCGGACTCGCGGCATCCACGATCCGCGAGCGCAGGAGGCTTCCGACGACCCGGCTCCGACCGGCGTCGTTGGTCCCCACACCGTTGGTGAACGCGTACTCGATGGCGAACTCGGTCGTGTTGTCGGCGACCACGAGCACGCCGCCCCGCGACACGAACCGCTGCAGGTGCTGGAGGCCCTCGAGCCCGAGACCCGGCCGGATGTCGTCGGTCTCATCGATGACGCCGAGGTTGGGCGTCTCGTTGGTCCGCTTCCATGGCATCGGGTTCCGCCACATGGGCATCCCGTTCACGATCCCCTGCACGCCGCCGCCGGCGGGCGGGAACACGATCACGTCGTATTTGCCGTTCAAGTTCGCGGTTGCCGCCACGTCCTGCACGCTGATGTACTCGTAGGGGATCTGCAGCACGTCGAACGCCTGGCGCCACCAGCCTTCGGTCTGCGTACCCAACCAGGTGTGCAGGATCGCCACGCGCGCCGCCCGGAGCGGATGCATCGCGACGGATGGCGCGGCGTCGAGCGCGTACGCGGAGAGCCCCAATGCCCGTGTCACACGATCCAGGTCCGCGCCGGTGACATTCCGAATCACGAACGAGCCGCGATTGAACGTGCGGCCCGCCGCCTCGAACGGCTCCTCGGCGGCGCGCATATCGGCGTTGCGCAAGCGGTATCGCAGCGTGGCCAGCGCGTTGTCGCCGTTGTGATTGATGGCGAACACACTGCCGGACCCCGACACCCCGCCGGGCGCCGTCACCTGTCCTTCGACCAACTCCATCGGCACCGCGAGGACGGTCGTATCGACCACGCGCGCGGCCGCCACCCCGAATGCCTCGGGAAACGTCCAGCCAGTGTCATCGTACGGTCGGCTCTGCGGATCGTCGGGGCTCCAGTACTGATAGTCGAGCAACGCGTCGGCGATCCGCGAGTACGGCTGATCCATCCGCACGACGTAGCTGCCGGCGGGGAAGGTGCGCGTCGCTACCCGCGCCGAGTCGGGTGGCGGAGCGCCCGCGCTGTCCGGCGTCTCGGCGCCACCGCGCGCCGGCGCCCGGGCGCGCTTGCCGGGCATGGTGACGGTGAACTCTTCCGTGGCGCGGGAGATCTCGACGTGCTGCAACTGAAGCACCCGCAGCAGGTCCGCCTGGGTACCCGGGCGCCGCGTGTCGGCCGCGAACACGTATGCCGCCGGGCCCTCGTTGCTCGGCTTGCGCACCGAGCGCTTGCCGCGCTCATAGAAGTTCTGGAGCGTCTTCACCCGATTGTGCGCGATGTAGCTCAGCGAGACCAGGAGTCCCGTCTGCTGGTAGTTGTTGTTGTTGCGCAGCGACCACTGCACCCTCGGCAGCGGCGGGTTCTGGCGATACCACGTGCGGGCCGTCTGGCTGGGGGACAGCGTGCGCTCCATCGTCTCGGCCGTACCGCCGTTACCGAACGTCTCGTACAGCCGACTCACGCCATTGTGGGTGGCGGCCATGAACATGAGGTAGCCGGGTGACCACGTGTCGAACGTGCCGAACGCAAACACGCCCGGCATGCCCAGGCGCGTCATTTCCTGCACGTTGTTCCAGCCGATCAACTGCCACTCGTTGGTGAGCAACGGGTCCAGCCACGCGTTGTAGGGACCGTCGCCGATCGTGTTGTCGTAGAGGTACGGGACCGACTCGTGCAGATCGTGCAGGACCTGCGCCTTCCACCCCACGAACGTGTTCAGCACGTTCCGCGACAGCTGGAGAGTGAGGCCCATCGCGTCACGATTGTTGTCGTGCGCGACGTAGTGCCCCCAGTAAATCAGGTTGGGCCAGGTCTCGCCGGGGTGCGCCATGTGCCAGCGGAACAGATCGACCTGGCGGTCGCGCCCGTCGACCTCGACGACGGGCGTGATCAGCGTGATCACATGATCGCGGATGTTCTGGATGTACGGACTGTCGTCCACCGCCAGCCGGTACGCCAGCTCCATGAGCGCCGTCGGCGCGCCGGCCTCGGGCGAGTGAATGGTGCCGGTGATGTAGTAGACCGGTGCGGCGGTCGCCTGGATCCGCGCCGCCTCCACATCGTCCAGCCCGATGCTGCGCGGGTCAGCCAGCTTCGCGAGGGCAGCGTTGTTCTCCTCGAGCCGCGCCATCAGCGCTTCGGATGCCACGGCCACCGCGATCATCTCCCTGCCCTCCTCGGTCGTGCCGATCGAGAAGACCCGCACCCGCGCGCTCGCGGAATCAAGCATCCGCATGTACGCGTAGACCTCGTGCGAGTACGGGAGCTTGTTCGGCGATCCCGCAACGTCGCCCAGCACGGCCGCCGGTGTCGGCACCGTCGCCGACGCCGGCATGTAGTCCACGAGTGGGGACAGGAAGAACGGCTCGGTCGTGTACTCGTGAATCTTGCGCGTGTACTCCTCGTCGACCGGCTGATTCGGATTTCGGCCCGGGCGAAGCGCCGAGGGCGGTGCCGGGCTATCCGCGGCCTGCTGGGCGGCGGCCGGGACGGAGGGCAGTGCGCAGAAGAGCACCAAGGCGAACAGACGGACCGGGCGCATCATGACAAACCTCGTGGCAAACTGGAGAGCGGGACGATGGAACAAGGCAAAGGTACCCTGGAGAAACCACACGCGACATGCGGCGCCTCCGTACCAGGGCTACGGCCCGCTCGCCTCGGTGGCGACCGTGCCGACGAGCCGCACCAATTCGGCGGCGTCCACTGGCTTCAGGAGATAGGGTCTGCCGGTGTCCTGGAGCGCGGTGCGCGTCGCCCCATCCGTCAACCCCGTCACGAACACGACCCGCCGCGCCATGGCGGGCAGCTCCTCGGTCAGCTGCGCGTAGAAGTCGGTGCCCTCGACGTACGGCATCCGCACGTCGCACACGATGACGTCCACCGGCCGGAACTGGAGTTCCAGCACCGCCTCGAGGGCGTTCTCGGCGATCGTGGCGCGGTATCCCGCCCGCACCAGGATGGTCTCGAGCATCTCGCACGTCACACGATCGTCATCAACGATCAGGACGTGCTTCGTCGACTCCCCCGCTTCCATCATTTCTCCCGCTCGGCCCGATATCGCCGGCACTCGATCGCCTCCAGCGTCCGTGACTTGTCGGTCTGGATCACGAAGTCGCCCCACGCACCGTCCGGCGCCGGCTGAAACACGGCGATCTCGTCCACCGGCCGCAGCGCCACGATCATGCGTGAGGTTCCGGGCCGGTATGCCTCGAGGTGCTCCGGCGTCCCGGTACCTCGCTCCACGTGGAACCCACCGACCAAGTGCAGCACCAACGCGTCCGGTTGCGCCGCGAGCGACTGCGAGACCGCGAAGGCCATGCTCGCGTCCCAGAGCACCTGGCTGTGCAACTGATTGCCCATGTTGTCGTGGGTGCCGGGGGGCGCGGCGGCTCGCGCTCCCGTGTCGCCCGCTTCGCGCGGAGGCAACGGGACACCGCACTTCAGGCCCTCCTGCTCCATCACCTGCGAGATCGTCTGAATCCACTGGCGGCGATATTCCGGAGACGGTTGCCCATACGGCAAGGGTGGCAGGGTTGCTCTCGCCTCCGGACTCAGATCCTCCAGCGATTCCCGGCCGTGCTGTGACACGCGCGTGACGTACCGGCGTGGGGCGTTCGCCGCGATCACGGCCAGACCGTGCTCCTTGGCGAACTCTATCAGGGGCCTGTAGTCCGTCTCGTAGCGTGGCCAAGGCCGGCTGTCATTGCGGAACGACTTCTCGGTGATGAGCCCGGCCAGATACTCGTCGAGGATCGGCTGCACGTCGCGCTGGAAGAACTCAAGCGACAACACCACCGGACGCGCGGTTCCGCCGTTAGCCCCTGCAACCCCGTACGACTCGTAGGCTCGCGCGAACAGCTCGGCCTCGAGCATGTGCCCCGTGGGATCGTCGTGTGTTTCACCGATGAACACGACCTGATGCCGTCCCATCGCCGCGACCACGTCGTCAATCGACGCGGGCTCACCCGCTCCCGTGAATACCTGGTACTGGCCCGCCACGTACGCCGTGTCTCCCAGGGTGGCGGAGGAATCCTGGGCGCGGGCCGGCGGTGCCAGCGCGAGCACGAGCGTGATGGCGGCGCAAACGACGCGTCCGGTCATGGCGCGGATCATAGCACCCCGCTCCCAGGGCGGGAAGGAGAGCCGCCGGATCACGACGGTCGCAGACGGTGGAGGATGACCGAAGACCGCGCGCAAGGGCATGTCAGCCGGCAAGGCGCACGTCCCGGCTCCCCGTCGTCGCCAGCGCCGCGAGCATCCCCGCGGCCAGGATCGCGCTCACCCAAAACGTGGCCTCGATGCCGAACGCGGCGTAAACCGCTCCAGCCAGGATCGGCCCCAGCGTCTGTCCCAGGCACAGCACCATGCCGTTGACGGACATGAACACCGCGCGCAACTCGGGCGGCGCGATGCGCGAGAGGATCGCGAGAATGCTCGGGATCGTGATGCCGTTGGCGAACCCGAACACCAGGATGGCCACCAGGAGCAGCGGCAGCCACCGCGCGAAGGGAATCGCCGCCAAGGCCACGACGTAAAGCGCGTACCCGGTGACGATCAGGCGCCGTTCGCCAAACCGGCGGGCGAGCCGGCCGAGGCCGAATGCGCCGAACGCCGTCGAGATCGACGTCGAGGCCATGACGAGGCCGATCCACAGTTCGGACAGGCCGAACGAGCGCTCGAGCACGAACGGGAAATAGGAGAGGTAGGCGCCGTAGATGAGCACGAACGTCACGACGCTCGCCGCGAACATGACGAGCGACTCGCGCCGACGCATGATCCGGAGGGCATCGCGCAGATAGGCGCCGAGGTGGCCCTCGCTCTTGGGCGTCGGGTTTCGCAGCACGACCATCACCACGACACCCACGGGGACCGCGACGACAGGCAGGAAGAAGGGCGCGTACCACGCGAGGGAGGCGAGGGCGCCTCCGATCGCCGGATAGAGCGCCGTGCCGAAGCTCAGCACGCCGGCATTATACCCCATGGCCGTCGTCCGCCGCGCCGCGTCGTACAGGTCGCCGATGATCGTCACGTTGATGGCCCCGAGTGCCGCCGCCCCCACGCCCTGCAACGCGCGTAGCGCGAGCAGCGCCTCGAAGTCCCGCGCGAACCCACAGGCGGCCCCCGCGATGGCGAACGTGAACAGCGACGGCACGAGCACCCGCTTCCGGCCGTATCGATCCGCCAGAACGCCGAGGCCCGGAGTGAGCACGACACCCGGCACCGTGAACACGGAGATGAGCAACCCGACCTGTTGCGGGCTGACGCCCAACTCGGCGCTGATGGAAGGGAACGCCGGCGTGACGCTCGCGACGCCGAGGACCGCCATCAGCGTCACGCTGAACACCACGTACAGATTGGGATCGGTGAGCAGCGGCGCGCTCGGGCGGGTCTCGCTCATCGGAAGCGCGGTATCCTCACGTCAAGCGTGCCGGGCGTGCGCGCCACGTCGACACACCGCAAGCCGTCAGAACGGCAATGCGTCATCCTCGTCGCTCAGGCCTTCGGGCTCTTCCGTGAGGGGCGGTACCTCGTCGCGAGGGGACGGCGCGCGACCATCGGCCTTACGCTCGATCTTCCAGACTTTGACATCCGTGTACCAGCGGTCCTTGAACTCTCTGCTCTGGATATCGATGTACGCGGTGATCGTCTCGCCCGTTCGCACGGCAAACTTGTCGATGTTGTCGCCCCACTGAATGACGCAGACGTCTCTGGGATACTCACCCGGGGTCGTGAGGATGAACGCCCGCTTGCGCCAGGGTCCGTTGCGACCTTCGCCGCTCTCTTCGTCCAGGACTTTGGTGACTTCGCCGGTAATGTTGAGGTCCATGTCATCCCAAGGTGGAGGGTTCACGGTGGCCTGACATCTTACCTAGAAAGACGGGGGCATAGGAGGGTCGTGCATCGCACCCTACCATCTTACCACTTACCACCTTACCATCTTACGGCAGCATCATGCCCCTGCCCTTCGCCCCGCTCGGACTCCGGCGTAACCCGTTCGGTGCGCTGGCGGACGACGAGCGGGCCGCGCTCGCGATCGTCGAGATCGACGGATGGGTCGATTGGCTGCACGGCGGCAAGCGCGCCTTGCAGCTCATGGATCCGCCGGGACGAGGCAAGAGCACCCACCTCCTCGCGCTCAGGCGGCGGATTCCCGAGACCGTGCTGGTCCGTCCGCTCCAGGGCATACCACGCGCACCGAGGACGGGGTTGCTGCTCCTCGACGATGCGCAGCTGGTACCGCTCTGGCGGCGGGTGCGCTTGTGGAGGCGGGCCGGACCCGTCGCGCTCGCGACGCATCGCGACTTCACGCGCGAACTCACGCTGTTCGGGTTTCAAGTCCAAACCGTCCGTCCGAGCGCCGCATGGACATTGGAACGGTTCAAGGCCGCGGTCGACGCTCGCGTGATGGCGTCCCTCGACGGGCCCGCCAATGGAACTACCGTGAGTAACGAGGTCGCCGCGACCGTGTTTCACCGCTGCGGCACGGACGTGCGCGCCGCCCTCGACTGGTTGTACGACGAGTTCCAGCACCGGGAGCTGCGCGCACGTGGATGGGCATCGGATCGCGATCGACGCCTCGATCCGTCGCACGCCTGAATCCCGTCATCCCCCTACCTTCGCCTTCAGCTCTTCGAAGAAATTCATGATCACGAGAGTCGGCAGCGCATCCGGTCGGTCTTCCTGCTTGACCATGAGAAAGCGAGTGCCGTCAGGGGTCACGTCGTATCCCCGGTCCCACGGATAGGGACCTTCGAAGAGCTTCGTTTCGGCTCCCACGTGGCCGCGCTCCAGGTCGACGTCCACGGCGACGACGGCGTCACCACGGCGAAACACGATTTCACGCCCGTTCTTCGTCCAACGCGGATCCGCCGCGAGTCCCTCGCCCGCCGAGATCTGCAACCTGCCGCCACTGCCGTCCACGCGCCGCACGAAGATGTTGCCCGACGACCAGCTGCCTTCTCCATGGGCGATCCAACGTCCATCCGGGGAGAAGGTGGCATCGTAGGTGTCGAGCGCGGTGTCGCCCACCACCACCGGCGGTGCGCTGCCGTCGAGCGGAACGACCAGGGTGCGCGACCGCCCCGCCCACCGCTCGCGGTAGGCCACCGCGGCTCCGTCCGGCGAGGTGGCGGTGGGGTACTTGTCCCTGGTGTTCGCCACGACCGGGGCCGGAGGAGCACTCCCGTCGATGGCTAGCCGATAGATGTCGTACGCCGGTGTCTCGTTCGTGTACGCCACGCCGCGTCCGTCCGGAGTCCACACCGCACCGAACGCCGACATCGGCGATCGGGTGAGCTGCGTGAGCGCGGCGCGACGCAGATCGTAGATCCAAAGGTCGCGCCCGTCGCCCGTCACGGTGAGCACCACCTTGCTCCCGTCCGGAGAAAGGCGCGGACCGAAGTAGTTGCCCGCCGAGGTCATCGCCACCCGTTCTCCACCCCGCCGGTCCACCCAGACTAGGCGTTTCGGTACGTCCCACTGTGACTGGCGCAGCGCAACGAGGGTGCCGCTTTCGGAGATCGCAAACGCCGCGACCGCATCGCTGGGACGGGATCCCACATCCTCGAGCACGGGCACCGCGGTGCCCCGCGTGCGAAGCGATTTGGCGTTGAACCGGATCGCGAAGAGCGCGTTGTCCCTCACGTACAACAAGTGCCCGGACCGCGCGTACCGAGCCATGACGGCGTTCTCCACCAGGATCGTGCGCCGTCCCGACCCGAATTCGTACGCCTCGATCCGTGACATCGGTCGCCGGTAGCTGGTGAACAGCACCGCCCGCCCGCCGGGCAGCGCTGTTGGAGTCCAGTGACCGATCTCGCCCGACGCGGTGTCCGGAGCGGTGAGTTCCTCAACGACGCCGCCCCCGCTTGGCACCCGGCCCAGGCCCCAGTCGTCGGTGACACACACCAGCCCGTCCGCGTCGATCCAGTCGGCGTTCCTGCATCGATCGGTGAGCACCGTCGGCGTCCCGCCGCCGACGGGGACCTTCCGCAGATCGCCCCCCCAGGTATAGGCGATCCACCGGTCATCCGGGGAAAACCGAGGTCGTTCGCCCGACGTTCCCGCGATGGTCGTCGCTTCCAGCGAGGCCAGGTCTCGCATCATCAGGCGGCCGCGGAGGCCCCGCGGCTGCACGACGCGCCGCCCGTCGTGCGATATCTCGATCTCCAGCGAAGCGGACGCATCCGTTCCCATGGAGAACGCGAACCGCGTCGCCGGGGCCGGCGCGGGCTCGCCGTCTCCCGCCAGGCTCCACACGAGTGCCAGCGCGAGCGCGGCCGCCAGGCCCCACCCGAGGTGCTCCCGCGGGGTCCGGCGCGAGGCGTTCACCCCGCCACCGGTCACGAGGCCCATTCCGTAGGACAGATCCGCAAGCGCCGCGCGGAAGTCCGCCGCGCTCGCGAACCGATCGGCCGGCAGCTTCGCGAGCGACGTTCGAATCGCCGCGGCAACGTGGGGCGGGACCGATCGCCGTACACTGGTGACCGGAGCCGCCTCTTCCGTCACGATCTTCATGATGATCTGCTGCGCGGACGCCCCCACGTGCGGCGGGCTACCGGTCACCATCTCATACAACACGCTGCCCAACGAGTAGACGTCGGACCGCGCGGTGATGTCCTTCTCCGCCGTCGCCTGCTCGGGGGACATGTAGTGGGGCGTACCCAAGGACAGGCCTGTCTCGGTCATCCGGCCACCCGCCGCGGCACTCACCGCCAGCGCGATCCCGAAATCCGCCACCACGGGTCGTCCGTCGTGCAACAGGATATTCTCGGGCTTGATGTCGCGGTGGATCACGCCGGCGCGGTGCGCGTAGTCGAGCGCGTCCGCCACCTCGGTGGCGATCTGCACCGCCTCGGTCACCGCCAGCTGCGTCTCGCGATCGAGCTTTTGCCGCAGCGTCTCGCCCTCGATGTACGGCATAACGTAATAGAGGAAGCCGTCGGCCTCGCCCGAATCGAACAGGGGGAGTATGTGCGGGTGCTGCAAGCTCGCGGTGGTCTTGATCTCCTGCACGAACCGCTCGGCGCCGAGGACCGCGGCCAGCTCCGGCTTGAGCACCTTGAGCGCGACCTTGCGATCGTGCTTGAGGTCGTGCGCGAGGTACACGGTGGCCATACCGCCCTCGCCGAGCTGGCGTTCGATCCTATAGCGATCGGCGAGCGCGGAACGCAAACGCTCAGTGGTGTCGGTCATGGATGCCGGCGGCTGGATGCCGGATGCGAAGTGCAGGGGCGTCACGGTCGTTCCAGCACCCCACCAAGCGCGACCAGCGTCCCTGGCGAGCTCGATTGGCGATCATCAGCGCTTCGACAACTTCTCGATCTCGTCCAGCCAGTTCTCGACCAGCACGAGCGACCCCGCTTCGCCCCCCACGTCCGGAGCAAAGCGAAAGAACAGGAACTGCCGGTCATGCGAACCGATCTGGTAGAAGCGATGGTCAGGATTGGCCATCAGCAAATCGCTCCAGGGGAACAGCGTCCGCTGGCTGAGTTGCGCAAAGCCCGACTCGGTGGCGATCTCCACCATGACCAGGCCGGCAGGGGACCGATAGAACAGCTCCTGCCCATTCGTGCTCCACACCGGTTCCATCCCGCCGCCAGTCGAGACCTGGTAGGGACCGCCCTCGGCGACGCTCGGGAACGGAACGACGAATATGTCTTTCGAGTTATCCGGACCCTTGGCGTAGGCCAACCACCGGCCATCGGGGGAAAGCGCGGGCGATGTCTCCTGCGCTTCCGTCACCGCGACCTCGACCTCGACACTGTCGCCATCGAGTTGTAGGGCCAGTATGTCGCCGTCCCCAACCGCACCATCGTCATTGGTGCGATAGACGAGCCAATGTCCGTCCGGGGAGATCAGCGCCTCGAAGATCGCGCGATCGCGTTTGAGAAGCAACCGGGCGCGCTCCCTTCCGTCGGCGCGCCGGATCCACACGGCCTCATGTCCACCATCACGATCCGAAATGAAGACCACAGACTTGGCATCGGGCGACCAGGTCGGTCTCCGGTTTCTGCCTTCGAAGGTGAGCCTGGTGGGAGGTTGGGAACCCGTGAGTGTGCGGATCCACACATCCTGTGGCCCTTGATCCACCGCATCGTACGCGATCATCTGGCCATTGGGTGAAATCGAGAATCCGCCGGTTACGTGGACCTCCAGGGTGCCGATATCCTCTATCGGTGTTGCCGACCCGTCCTCCCGAATCCACACCGGCTCGACCTTCGTGCTCACGGCATTGGTGCTCACTCCCCCTTGGCGATACAAGGCGGTGCCAAATGGGCTGATGGTGATTTCGAGAAATCCGAACAACGACGGCACGCCCTGGAGGAGCGGGACCCCCGGTCCCGCCAGCTCGAGTGACCGCACGTCGAACGGCGCGACGAAGACCCCTCCACCCTGTTGCCCGTACACCAACTGCCCCGTCGCCAGCGACCACGCGCCGGCTGCTGTGCCCCCGGTCAGGACTGGCTTGATCTCGTTGGTCGCAAGATCGAGGACCAATACCTGATCGGGACCCAGGCCGGAGCTACCCCAAACCAGCACCGCATCGGCACCCCACACCGGCCTCACTATGCCAGCTGTGACGCCCGGCATGACTTCAGGGAGGTCAATCAAGAGTTGGGCTTCTCCCCCATGTGCGCTGACCCGATAGATCTTGCCAGACTGCTGCCCAATGAACACCACCGTTTCGTCACTCAACCACGCCGCTCCTATGACCCTTGCCGAGTCCGAAACCAGCATGGACGCGCCACCCAACCGGGGGACCCGCCGAAGTTCGGACTCCGTGCCGTACAGGACCCAATTCCCATCCGGCGAGAAGGACACTGTGAACGCGTTGTCGGTGCCATCGAGCACGCGGGCATCGGCCGCGTCGCGTTCCTTGATCCAGACCGGGCCGGGTCCGACGACCACATCGCCTGTTCTTAGGGAGAGGCCTTCATCGGCAGGCTGTACATAGGCGATCGCCGATGCGTCGTTGGCGAGAGCCATCTGCAACACCGCGACGGGCCCCACACGCTGGTCACCCAGCAGGATACGCTCGCGATGCACACCCACGGCCGGTTCAGGCCGGAGCCATCCCCACAGCGCCAGCGCACCCACCACGACCAAGGCGACGGCGACGGGGACTGCAGCGCGCTGCCGCCAGTCCGCGGTCGGCATCCCGACCACACCGCCGTATGCCGTCGATACCGTGAACGCGGGGTTCGCCAGCGCCTCGGCGAACGCCTTGGCGCTGTCGAAGCGATCTGCTGCCAGCTTCTCCAACGCCTTCGCAACCGCCGCCGCGACGTTCGGCGGCACCGACTTGCGGATCTTGGTGACGGGATCCGCCGGTTCCGTCACGATCTTCATGATGATCGCCTGCGCCGAGCCGCCCGTGTGCGGCGGCTCCCCCGTCAGCATCTCGTAGAGCACACTGCCCAGCGAGTACACGTCGGATCGGGCGGTGATCTCTCGCTCGGCCGTCGCCTGTTCGGGAGACATGTAGTGCGGCGTGCCAAGCGAGAGTCCGGTCTCCGTCATACGACCACCCGCCGCCGCACTCACAGCCAACGCGATGCCGAAGTCGGCCACCATCGGTCGCCCGTTGTGGAGCAGGATGTTCTCGGGCTTGATGTCGCGATGGATCACGCCCTTGTGATGGGCCACGGCCAACGCGTCCGCGACCTCGGACGCGATCTTGACCGCCTCGTCGATGCTGAGCTGCCGCTCGCGGTTCAGCTTGTCACGCAGCGTCTCGCCTTCGATGTACGGCATGACGTAGTAGAGGAACTCCGTCCCCCCATCCCGCTGCCCGGCCGTCCCACTGTCGAAGAGCGGCAGGATGTTCGGGTGCTGGAGACTCGCCGTGGTCTTGATCTCCTGCACGAAACGCTCGGCGCCCAGGACCGCGGCCAATTCGGGCTTCAGGACTTTGAGCGCGACCTTGCGATCGTGCTTCAGGTCCTCGGCGAGGTAGACTGTGGCCATACCACCCTGCCCGAGCTCGCGCTCGACGCGGTAGCGGTCGGAGAGGGCCGCCGCAAGCCGATCCAGGATCCCCGCCATCAGCGCGGCACGGTGGCCGCGAGTTCCGCGCCCCAGTTCCGGATCACGCGCAGCTCGGGAGCCGCCGCAGGATTCGCCTCGAACATCAGAAAGTGTACGCCATCCGGCATCACGTCGTAGCTGCGGTCCCCGTAAATGTCTTCCAGCCAGGGGCCCCGGAACAACTCCCGCGGCGCGCCCACTTCGAGGGTCGGCGACGTTCGGACCGGCACCACCATCATGCTCGGGCCGTTGCGGTAATACAGCTCACCGCCTTGGGGCCGCCATGCCGGCTCGGTTCCGCCATCGGTGGAAACGGGCCGCTTGATCGCGAGGTCGGGGTAGGACACGAGGTACACCTGCATACGACCGGTCTCGTTGGACTGATACGCAAGCCACCGGCCGTCGGGCGAGAACCGCGCGTTGCGCGCGACGGCGCGCGTGTTGGTAACCGGGTGGACCGTGGTGGCGCTATCCAGATCGATCACGAACACATTCAGTCCGACCTTGCCGCCGTACACGGCGATCTGGCGACCGTCCGGCGACCAGTCGCTCGTCCACGCATCCCCGATGCCAGGCTGGAGCACCCGAACGTCGCCCAGGCCGCTCGCCGCCTGAATCGCCGGCGGGCTGAAGCCGGACGCCGTGTCGAACACCGTGTGCAGCAGCCGACGGTTATCCGGAGACCACTGTGGCTCCGTGATACCCGCGCCCGTCGTCAGCCGGGTCCACGCGCTCGTTGCCAGATCGAGCACCCAGAGGTCCTGGTCCTGATTGACGGCGAGCCGGGTTCCGTCCCGCGACAGTCGTGGGTGCCTGAAGTTCTGCGCCGGAGTCGGCAGGCGGCGCGCGGCCCCGGCACGATCCACCATCGTCAGGAAGCGCGGCGGCGCGCCCGGGAACGCAAAGTACGCCACGTCACCGCGGGCGTTCACTGCCAGGCTGCTCCCGGCGCCTTCCAGGACGGGCAGGGCTCTACCGCTGACACGCCCACTCGAGCGGTCGTAGGTGAGCGCTTGAAATCCGCTGGCGACGCGGGATATGAGAAAGTGTGGCGGCACGATGAGGCGTCCATCCGGGAGCTCCTCCGGACTGGTGACGAGGGCCGCATCGGCAGCGGAGTCGGCGGGGGTGAGTGGGGCCAGGTCGCCACCGTGGTCCGGCACGACGTAGAGCCCGCGGGCATCGCTGATCACCACGATGGTCCCATTGCGCCGCCACAGGGCCCCGGACTGCCAGAACGGGATGTCGGTAATCGTCACCGACTGGCCACCCGCCAGCGGGACTTTGCGCAGTTGTCGCGAGCGGGTGTAGTAGCCGACCCACGCGCCGTCGGGGGACATGAAGGGGTACGTCGCCCCGTCGGAGCCGTCGATCGCCTCGGCGCGAAAACCGTTCACCTGGCGCCGGTACAGCCGTGTCTCCCCGTCCCGCTCCGCCGCGAAGACGACGGTCCGGCCGTCGGGCGTCAGCGCCGGCCAGCGGGGATTCCCGATGAACGACGTGCCGGCGGGAGCGGGAATGCTGACATGGAGCGTCGGCTCCGCCCGCGGGCGCAGCCAGCCCCAGGCCGCCAGGGCGCTGAGCGCCGCCATCCCGGCCAGCAGCGCTACGCGCTCGCGACCGGAACTTGGGCGGGGTGCGCCACCGGCATCGCGCGGCCGCATGGCGGTGACCTGGAGGGGATTCGTCAGGGCGGCGGCAAACTCGTGTGCCGTAGCAAACCGGTCGGCGGGGAGTTTCTCGAGGGCTTTCGCGATGGCGGCCGTGGCGTTTTCCGGCACCAACTTTCTGAGGTCGCTCACCGGCCGCGGCACGTCGGTGACGATCTTCATGATGATCTGCTGCGCGGAGGTGCCCATGTGCGGCGGCTCGCCCGTGAGCATCTCATACAGCACACTGGCCAGCGAGTAAATATCGCTGCGCCCCGTGATGTCCTTGTCCGCCGTCGCCTGCTCCGGACTCATGTAGTGCGGCGTGCCAAGGCTCATCCCGGTTTCCGTCATGCGGCCGCCTGCCGCCGCGCTCACGGCTAGGGCGATCCCGAAATCCGCCACCATCGGCCGCCCGTCGTGCAGCAGGATGTTCTCCGGCTTGATATCCCGATGGATCACGCCGTGTCTGTGTGCGTAGTCCAAAGCATCCGCCACCTCGGTGGTGATGCGCACCGCCTCATCGATCGAGAGCTGCGTCTCGCGATTGAGCTTGTCGCGCAGCGTCTCGCCCTCGATGTACGGCATAACGTAGAAGAGAAACTCGGCGGACGGGCGGTCAAGCGGACGGGCGGACGTGTCATCCGCCCGCCCGCCCGTCGGTCCGCCCGTCCGGCCACTGTCGAACAGCGGCAGGATATGGGGATGCTGCAACGCCGCCGTGGTCTTGATCTCCTGCACGAACCGCTCGGCGCCCAGCACCGCCGCCAGCTCCGGCTTGAGCACCTTGAGCGCGACCTTGCGATCGTGCTTCAAGTCGTGCGCGAGGTACACGGTTGCCATGCCGCCCTCGCCGAGCTGGCGTTCGATCCTGTAGCGATCGGCGAGCGCGGTGGAGAGTCGGGAGGTGACTTCGGTCATCGTGGGCTGGAAGATGGGAGCTTCGACGCGAAAGCGCGAGGTGCGGCGGGCAAGAGTGCCCCCCCTGCCTGCGGTCCCGGCCGGACGCGGTTACGCGCCGAGGATCGTGTCGATGGCCGCCAGCTCGTCCTCGGTAAACCGCAGGTTGGCAAGCGCGCCGACGGAGTCCTCGATCTGCTCCACTCGACTCGCCCCCACGAGGGCCGACGTCACCGCTGGATGGCGCAGCACCCATGCCAGCGCCATTTGGGCCAGCGACTGGCCGCGCTCGCGCGCGAGGTCGTCGAGCGCCCGCGCTCGTACGATCACATCGTCCGTGACGGCCCCGCGCTTCAAGTACGTGTGGGGTTTGCCCGCACGCGAATCGTCCGGGATGCCGTGCAGATAGCGGCCCGTGAGCAGCCCCTGCGCGAGCGGCGAGAACGCGATGCAGCCGATGCCTTGCTCTTCGAGGACCTCGAGCAAGCCCCCCTCCGGGGTCCGATGGAACATGTTGTAGCGCGGCTGGTGGATCAGGCAGGGTGTTCCCAAGCCCCTGAGCACTTCGGCCGCCCGAAGCGCCTCCTCGGGGGAGTACGACGAAATCCCCACATAGAGCGCCTTGCCCTGGCGGACGGCCGTGTCGAGCGCGCCCATCGTCTCCTCGGGCGGCGTGTCCGCGTCCGGGCGGTGGTGATAGAAGATGTCCACGTACGTGAGCCCGAGCCGGCGCAGGCTCTGGTCGAGCGACGCGAGCAGGTACTTCCGCGAGCCGTGGTCCCCGTAGGGCCCCGGCCACATGTCCCATCCCGCCTTGGTGGAGATGATCAGTTCGTCCCGATACTGCCCGAGGCCCTCCTTGAGGATGCGGCCGAACGTCTCCTCGGCGGTTCCGTAGGGCGGACCGTAGTTGTTCGCCAAATCGAAGTGGGTGATGCCCATGTCGAACGCACGGTGGGCCATGGCGCGCGCGTTCGCGTAGTCATCCGCCGCGCCGAAGTTGTGCCACAGCCCGAGCGACACGGCCGGCAGCTTGAGCCCGCTGCGCCCACAGCGGCTGTAGGGCATGGCGTCATAACGGTGCTGCGACGGGTGGTACGTTATCGAGCCTCCGACGTTGCCGGAGCCTGCATGCGTTCAGCGTTTGGCCGTGGTCTTGGCGGCAAAAGACTGCGCCACGATCTTGCCGCTCCGCACGACGAACGTGTCCGTTCCCATCTCGTACACGTTGTCGGCCGTCTCGGCCTTCCAGACGATGTAGGCCACGTCGCCCTCGACGGACTGGGTTGTCATCTCGAACGACATCCCCGGTTGACCGAACTCCACCAGCATCGCCGCGAGCACCGGTCGAATGGCGTCCGGGCCCATCAATGGTCCATCCGGCGTGAACATGACCGCATCAGCGGCGTAGTCGGCGAGCATAGCGTCGATGTCTCCCGCGCCGAATGACTCGAGGTGATGCGCCAACACATCGCTTGTCGAACTCATCGAGCTTCCTTTGGGAGGATGGGGCGTTCAGTGTGGCCGCGCCAGCGGCCCCCGGCACCCCATAGTCTACCTCTCGAACCGCTCGTCCGCCCACCCCGGGCGCCAGCCTTCATGTTCAGATGTACCAGAAGATCGGCGGGAACGCGATCACGACGATGGCGGCCCACACGGCGTAGACGGGTACGTAGTTCGTTTGCCACCGTTCGAGGTCCGCGACCGGGCCGCGCCCGCGCAGGAAGCGGACGGAGAGCACGGCGGACCATGCCAGGTTGACGAGCAGGACCGCGTTCATGCCCAGGGCGGCCACGCGGTTGGGCGTGAACCCGAACTCCGTGATGCGCGAGGCGATGGCCCAGAGTGCGACCGCGTCGGCCACGAGCGCGCTCAGCACCAGGACGAGCTGCACCAGGACGAAAGGGCCGGCTGGCGCGCGGAGGTCGCGAGCCGAGATGGAGTAGAGCAGCAGGCCCAGGACGACCACCAGGAGCAGGTCGAACGCGATGAGCACTTCGCGCTCGACGTCGAGAGCGCGGCCGGTCCCCAGCACCAGTCCTAAGAACACGAGCAGCACGATGGTGAAGAGCGGAGTGAAGAGGCGCGCCAGCTCGGGCATCACGCTCTGCTTGGTCTCGACGAGCCAGGCGGCGACCAGGACGCCCCCCATGGCGCCGCACGGCAGGATCCACGACTCGAAGATGGGCTCGATGTCGATGCCGATGGCTTCGAAGATCCCGGCGGTGAACGCAGTGAGCACCCCGCCGCCCAGGGCGATGAGCACGTAGTAGATGAACAGCTCGCCCGAGAAGCGGATGAAATCCATGCGGCCGGCCACCTCGCGCCATCGGCCCCCGGCGTACGCCACCCCCACCACGATCCAGAGCGCGATCGGCGCATGAAGAGCCGCCAGGACCTCGGTGTTGCCATCCGGAACGAACGGATAGACGTTGGCGAACACGCCGGCCGCGACGAACCCCGCGGCGAGCCAGCGGACGGTGGCGGCGCCCAATCCCCGCTTCCAGACGAAGTAGCCGGTCACCAGCGGCAGCACGAAGAGACCCGCGTTGCGGGCGTAGAAGCCGGCGTCCTCGTCCAGGTGCATCCCGAACAGCGCCGGCAGCTTGATCGCCGCGGCCGCCGCCACCGCCAAGCAGAAGGCGACGAGGGCGTCGGTGCGCGCCGCGGCCCGCGGCTCGCCGGTGTCGGCGGCCGGCACCACAAGCTGCTTCCACAGGCGGTCCGAGTCTTCGCGCGCGAACTCGCGGGACAGGGCATCGAGGTTGCCGATGCGTTTCACCGCCACCAGGAACGCTTCATCGGGGGCGAGTCCCGCGTCGCTCAGCGCCGCGATCTGCTCGCGCAGGTGGTCTTCGAGCTCCGCGATGTCGACGGGGTGGATGGCCTGCCGGCCGCGGAGGTAGCTCCGCCACTGTGCGATCTGTTCTTCGAGCTGTTCTTCGAGCATTACTCAGGCTGCCTGTAGAAGGGGCGCGGCCGGAACCGCGAGGGAGATCATCCGCCAGATGCCGCGCAGGGTCTCGTCGACGGTCTGCCACTGCCGCCGTTCTTCCGCGAGCTGCGAGCGGCCCTGGGGCGTGATGCGGTAGTACTTCCGGCGGCGGCCGTTCTCGGCGACCTGCCACCGGGCCTGGATGTGGCCCGTACGCTCGAGCCGATGCAGCACCGGATAAAGCATTCCGTCCGTCCATTCCATGCGCCCGCCGGATAGTTCGTGTACCCGCTTGAGGATCGCATAGCCGTAGCTGTCCTCCTCGGCCAGGATCGCGAGGACGAGGGGCGTCGAGGACGCGGCGATCAGGTCTTTGTTGATCTCCATGGGCTCCCGCCGGAATACCTAGCGCTACTATACATAGGAGTGCTATGTATGTCCAGTGGGGTGAGCAGGTCGACGGGACACGGGAAGCCGTCGATCCCGCCCTCCAGGGGAGCCGATCTGGGGTCGGGACGCTTGACTCGGCGGAGGGTGGTTATACCTTCATGTATAACCAGGAGCTGACATGCTGATGAAGGTGCACCGGAAGGGGCAGGTCGTGATCCCCGCGGGCCTGCGCAAACAGCTTGGCATTGACGTGGGCGACGTACTTGAGGTGGAGGTCATTCCCGACGAGGGGAAGATCGAGCTTCGGCGGCCGTCGCCGGCCAGGGCGGCAGCGCTTGCTGGCTCTTTGCGCCAGTACGGCCGGGGCAAGCGTTTCCCCTCGGAGCGGCGGATCAAGGAAGCGCTGCGCAGCGGACTGACCGACGGTGGCTGATCCTGTTGATACGAACGTCATCATCCGGTATCTGATTGAGGATCCGGAAACGGTCGGTCGAGAGTTTCGCGGAGTGTACTCGTTTTTCGACAAGCTCGAGCGTGGGGAGCGACGAGCGCTCCTGACGCCACTCGTGGTGTTTCAGTCCTACTTCGTCCTCACGAGTTACTACGAGGTGCCCAGTGCCCAGGCTGCGGCAAAGCTCGGCGAACTCTTGTCATTCAAAGGGCTAGCCGTTCCCGAGAAGTCCGTCCTGCGGGCGTGCATGGAAACGCTTGCGAAGCGGTCGGTTGACTTGGTGGACGCCTATCTCGCGGCGCTCTGCGGCGCGCGGCAGATGAAGGGGGTGTACTCGTTCGACCAAGGTCTGCGCAAGTTGGGCATCGAGCTGCTCCCGGTGGAATGAAGTTCGGCGACGTGCGCGACGCGGCTTCAATGGGCCGCACTCAATCGAGCGAGGAAACGCCGCTGCCTTAAGTCCACTGCCCGCGCGACGTTGCGCCGCAAGACGCGAGGGCCGCACTCATCTGGCCCCCACGGCGAAGAACTCCTCCTCGAGTCGAGCGCCCACTTCGGCATTGATCCACCGTATGTAGTCCACCTTGCCTCGGACTGATTCAAGCTCGACGACATCCAACAGATGTTTTCCCAATCGGTGGTTCTCCAGCAGGGTCCGCACGCTGTGGTTGTCAAAGAGCGTCCCCCAGGGCGGAAAACCAACGCGGCTCAAAGCGGCGAGAGAGCATTACCTGAAGTGGAGGGGCCAAGCATGAGGAAGAATGCCAAGGAGATTCTGGTCGAGCAGAGCAGTGGCAACGTATTCGCCGACCTGGGACTCCCCAATCCGGAAGAGCGGCTGGCAAAGGCAGACCTAGCCCTTGCGATCGCGCGTGAGATCGAGGCGCGCCATCTGACCCAGGCGGAGGCAGCCGACCTGTTGGGCGTTGCCCAGCCGGACGTCTCCAATCTGATGCGCGGCCGCCTCTCCGGTTACTCCATCGAGCGGTTGACCCGCCTGTTGAACGTGTTGGGCCGGGACGTTGAAATCCGGGTTCGTCGGGCACGGGCGGGGGCAAGACGTGGGCACCTGCGAGTGGCAGCCGGGTAGCGGAAACGGCAACAGAAACGGCAACTGCGCCGGGTAGCAGAAGGGACGGCGGGATTTGACGCGGTGCGACCCCGAGGCGGCAGAGCCGCCGACCGGGAGCGAGCGCACAGACTGTCGTCACGATCAGAGGCAAGAAAGCGGGCGGGCCCGCCTTCTTGCCTCTGAGTCGGGACGGCGGGATTCGAACCCGCGACCCCCTGAACCCCATTCAGGTGCGCTACCGGACTGCGCTACGTCCCGTCGAGATCAAACATACCGTGGCGGGTGAGGTCGTGGGAGCGAGCTCCCCGGCGAGCGATGCATCCCCAACCCCATTCAGGTGCGCACGCCGTATCCGAGCTTGCGAGGATCGGCGGGGCTGCGAGCGCGGACTCGGCGGCGTCCAGCCGACGAGATCGCGGTTGCGGCCAGCCACTGCGCTACGTCCCGTGACAGGCGGGATGGCGGACGGGCGGACGGCGGGCCGACTGCCCACCGCCGCAATGAGCGCCAAACCGCCTCGGAGGGGTCAATATACCACGATGCCGCGGTGCGTCGCGGCCCGCGATCCCCCTGATCCGATGCCGGGGCGTAGCGACGGCGAGGACGAGCACCTGCGCGATACAGCCCGCGTAGCGGGCGCGTTGAGCGCCGAGTGCTCAACCCCATTCAGGTGCGCACGCCGTATCCGAGCTTGCGAGGATCGGCGGGGCTGCGAGCGCGAACCGGCGGCGTCCAGCCGACGAGATCGCGGTCTGATCTGCCCTCGCATGCGGGCTTCCACGTAATTCTGAACGTCGGAGGGCGACAAAGTCATAATGTCGCGCTCAGCTCCCGCGAATCCAATGAATCGCTCCAGTTTCCGTCGGTCTTCCCGCTGAATCGTTCCCTTCTTTCCGCAGAGAGCCGGTGATCCCTCGTATTTGTCAAAGGGCATCGCGAGTGTAAGTCGACCGTCTTTGAGAGCCTCCTGCCACGACTTCAGCGCCGACGGCACAGTGAAGGCGTCTGCCTTGGCTCGCTCCTTGTCGCGATGGCCCATACTCTTCTGGGCAGCAACGCGTCGACCGCCGTTCGCATTCCTCGATCCCGAAAATAAACTGTCGCTTGTATCGGCTCTCGTTCGGTATCTCCTCTCTTGCACGGTGCCCAGACCAACCTAGAACCAGATCCCGAACAGCGGCTCCTCCCCCGTCTCAATCGCCCTGCGAACGAGCGCGTACGCCAAGTCAAAGTCCGCCATGTAGCCATGATGCGAATGGCGGGCCCCGATCGCCCCATGCCAGACACCGCTAACGCGCGATTCGACGCCGCAGCCGATACATGGGCTATGCAGCCCTAACCATGAAACCATCTCCGCGGCCACGTAAACGCTCGGTCAGTTTGCACGATACCTGGGAGCGAGCAACCGATAGGCCCGCACACTCTCGACATCCAGTTCATCTGTCCACACCCCGACCAGGTAGTCACCGCCGAATTGAGTCACGCGCAGCTGTGGGGGCGTTGCCAGGATTCCCTCGAGATTCCCACTTGGATCGAACACGTGCCATGTGCGTTCATGGGAACCCGGTGCGTCGTAGCGCCGCACCCACAATCGGTTGTCGCGAGTGACAAGTAGCTTCGAGAAGGCGGGTAACGAGTCGGCGAACACTTTCTGCTGCGCCAGGCCCCCCTCTCGATACACCCTTCCCGCCGCGTCCTTCATCGCGTCGGTGACCAGTCCACCGGACAGGCTGGTCCGCACGATACGCACCAAGGTGCCGTGGTTGTCGTAGACGCTGATCTGATACCGACCGGTCCATCCCGCGTACACATGATCGGCCGATGTCGCGGAGAGGTGGCCTGGCGAGAACACGACTGGCTGAGTTCCCGCAGGGGTCCTCCTGAACACGGAGCCGGGAAACAGGTCCACCGTGTCCAAAACGGCTCCGTGCAGGCCGAAGCGCACGAGTGGAGCACGGCTCGTATCAGAGGAGAGCGCATCCACCACATTATGGGTCGCCGCGAACCCCACTGCGATACCATCGTCCAACAGTCCGATGCCATTGGGTAGCCCTATCAGGGGCACGTCGAGTGTCCTTTCGCCGACGAGCGCACCGCTGGCGATTCGGAACGTGGCCAGTCGCCGCGTCGCTGCATCGAACGTCGTTACCTCACCGTCAGGCCCCGAGAACACGTTCCAGAGCCGGGTGAACTCTCCTGGGCCGGCACCCTGCCGGCCAATGGTCGAGAGATACTGCCCCTCGGAAGAATAGACCAGCAGCTCCTCGCCGGCGTTGGCCACGAGTAAGCGACCGTCACGGTGCAGCTTGGCGTCTGTCACGCGATACAACTCGTGGTGGGGATCGCCCAGGGTCTCCCCCACGAGGATGAACGGTCTTCGCGCCAGGCGGTACTCGGGCACCTTGCCGCCGGCGGTAACGGTGGTTGTGACGATCCGAACGCCGGCACTGTCTCGGGCCACGACGTCGAGTGCCGAAACGTGCGATGAACATCCTGCGAAGGACAACACGAGCACTATGCCAGCGACAAGCGAGAGTAACGGTGACCCGCTGCGAACGCGTTTCCATCCCCGACCAAGGCCGTCCCTCATCGGCGCTCTTTCCACCAGCGCAGCAGCCCAGCAACGAGTCGTCCAACGTGCTGCATGCGTTCGCGCCATCCGCTTCGGGCATTAGGATCACGCATGGCGCCGGCCACCACAGCAACATCGACCCCGCCCGCGGCCAGCAGCCGTTTCCGTTCCGGTTGGCGCTCGAACAGGAGATACACTGCTGGCGTGACGCTCAGGGCGAACACGGTCGAGCTGGCTAGCCCACCGATGAGCGCGAATCCCAGGGCGTTCCAGATATTGGCGTCGGTGTACTCGCTGAACAGCACGAGTGGCAGCAGCCCGAAGATAGTGGTACAGCTGGTCATGAGGATCGGACGCACTGCGATCGATCGTGCCGTCCACGATCGCGTCGCGGAACCGAATGCCCTCGATCCGAGTCGAAAGCGGCCGAACGTTCCATGGCGTAGTTCGTCGGGTGAAATGCCAAAAATGACCATCCACTACGTTCACAAGACGACCGAAAATGTAGACAAAGAAACCGTAGCTTCGGTCAAGTTCGTCTGACTTCCCACTCAAGAGATCCCTGTAGACCTCAGCGTATCCCGTAACCCGTCCGAGATGAACGGCGGTCGCTGCGGCGCGAGTTGGGTCAACTGGGCGAGTCTCGTCTAGAATCCCTGTTCACCTGCCAGATGCACCTTGTACCTAATCACCTGAGGAAACGGATCGGGACGCGCCAGGAAGACAGACTCCCCAGTTCGAGAAACCGCCATGGCTGAAATCGACTCTTCGCCCAATTCAAGGGTGCCAAGCAGTTGACCGGTCCATGAGAACAGAGCCATGCGATACACCGGTGTGTAGGGCCTGTCTGAACCAGCCGTCGGACGGTGGAATTCCCGGACTGTGTATGTCATCAAAATGCGCCCGCTCGGCAGCACTCCGAATCCCGTTACGTCACCGGGAGGAATCGGGAGGCCCTCGAACACGCGGTGACGAGTCTCCTCTGTCAGTTCGGCACCCCGGCCGTCGTCGAAGTCACCGCCCCCGCGCCTCACCATCCAGACTCCCGGACGATGGCGAGCAACGAGAATGAATCCAGTCGGCGCCCGAGCAATGCGCGCCACGCTTCCCCGGGGCGCGTAGTCCCAATCCCGTGCGTCAGTCGCAAGGACATTATGGAAACCGTTCTGACCGACAACGTGACGCCATACGAGGTAATCACGACCAGGCATGTTGGTTCCCCAAATGGTGTCTCCCCTCACCAGAATCGTCTTGGCCCGACGCACGAGTACGGTGTTCAGGAGTGAGCCTTCGCCATCGAATAGCGTGACTCTGTTGAGTCGATAGTCGAAGACCGCAATCCTGCCATCGTCCGTGATGTCGAGTGCAATAGGATGCATGAACTCACCCGGGCCCTCTCCATGGCCACCCAGGATCAGTCTCCGTAGTTCTCCATTCGGAGCAAATGCGACCACCTTCTTGAAGCCTGCGTCCAGCACATAGAGAATCGAGTCCGTCGTCTCCACGATAGCCGCGATACTGGCCAGGGCGGCGCCGCCGTGCCGGAGGCTATCGTGTTCGACACCGTACCGTCGCTCTTCTTGCAGCTCAAGCTGCCGAGACGCGTGCGCGGTCCGCGCGATCATCACACTCGCCCCAGACACGACGAGTGCGAGCGTGACGGCTGCACGCCTTCGATCCTGGCGAAGCTCCATTTGTATCACTACCTCACGTTGCAAGGGACGTTGATCGTGCCGCTCGAATGACCCGTGCTATCGGAGCCATGGTTCTAACAGGCGTGGGACCTACTATTGCCGACGGTCATGATCCATCGAGCAACCAGTGAGAACGGTTGCCAGACCCCGATCACGACCAATGCCGCAACGATGCCCAGATCAGTGCCCGCATCCGCTCCGTCGGCGTCTTCTTGAGGTCCTTCCGCAGCAGCGACCGGTCGACGTCACGCTCGTACGCTCCCGTAACCGGATCGCGATCAGCCACGACCGTGGCCGGGTGCGTACCCTCTTCCCGCACCATGCCCCAACTTAACGAATCCCCACGCTCATGCCGCCTGATGAGGAACTTGCGAGTCGGGATCGTCGATCGATGCGACCGCACAATGGCCGCCCCGCGCGCTCGTGCGGCTGAAGCATCCGCTGGGCTCTGTAGGGGCTCGCTCACTCGCAGGTTAAGGGCCAGCGCCCACGGCGAACCGTTCTGACCACGCGTCGATTCGCCCAACCCGCCCATTCGGTGTCAAGGCGAAACTGTTCGAGTATCGCTCCACCAGATCCGAATTCAACCAAGGCTCGTTTGCCCTGATCCGCCGCCGCCACGATCCCCTGCTCGAGACACAGCAAGCGAGACCGGCAGACGGCATGACCGCAATCATTGCACCTGTCCACAAACCAACGCCCGACTTACTCATCCCTCCACCTGTCTGATGCTGTATCACCACAGCAAGACTTCGCTTGAGTATGACTCGTGACGGCTTCACCGTTCTTCGAATCCAGGTTTCCGGTGGGCTCCTAGGCGAGTGGGATGGATGGACCTCCAGCAATCGCACGGGCCTCGGCCACGCGTTGTTGCTTGCCACCTGACATGGGGATATGCGCCTGAATTCGCCTTGCGCTGCAACGCCTCGTCGAGACCTGTACAGTGTAGGGATACCCGGGACGTTGGGCTTCAACGGGGCAAGCAAGATCTAATGCGCCAGCAGTGTCACGCGGGCTGTTGCATCGCCACGTGTAAGCCACAAGCTGAGCACGTGCCGTGGTCAGGGGGTCGCGGCGCCTCGACTCCGACTGCCGCCCACAACCCGGTAAACCACCACTCGTTGAACGCCAACTTCGTCGGTCTCCACACCAACGACATCCCCTGACGGGAGGAACGCGTGGGGTATGGGAGCGCTTTTCAGCGAGCCGAGGTATTCTCCCGAATCGGTGAAAACATCGAAAGCGGCCCAACCGTTCGAACCACGTGTGCGCTGCACCCATGTCCTCCCATCAGGTGACAGGCTTATCCACCGAATTGCCGGTATGCGCGCCTCAAACCCGATCGTCCCAACCACCTCATCCGTTGGGACACGGCAGGCGCCAAACTGAATCCCGTCAGGATACTCCGCGGCGGCCAGCTCGGGTGTCGCGTCTCGAGGCGCAACAACCCGTCTGATGACCCGCACGGGGCGGCCTTGTCGAAACTCGGTCATTCGGTAGACACCCTCCGTATTCACGACAAGTCGTGCTCCTTCACTCGCCCAAATGAGGCTTGGTGTGAAGATCGGAGACATCTGGGTCGTGAATCCGCAGCTCTGGAACCGTACACGCCGAGGAAGAGCCATGCGCTGGGCAGCCAGCTGGACTGTGTCTCTCGACGTCAGAAGCAGCAACCGCTCAAAGCGGTCGGTACCTTCCACGACATTCTGCAAATACACAACCGTGTGCCGACCGACGTACCGGAACTGAGGTGTCATCAATGGCGTGAACCCAAACGCACGTGAAGCTCGATAGGATCCATCTTCCGTGAACAACTCGATTCGGCCGTTGCCACCATCGAGCACTTCGACCGTGTCGAAGTGGACGGTCACGTAGATCGGTGCTCGAAACTCTCCTGGGCCTGATCCGGGTCTTCCTGCCGCCCACAGGAATGACCCGTCCGAGCTAAAGGCGACGAGCCGGCGCGCTTCGCCATCAAGCACGTAGATCCGCCCGCTGCCATCCGTCGCAATGCGGCCTCGCCATAGACGGTAGAAGGCTGCGGGCCCACTCTCTTCGCCCCCGATTCTCGCCACCATACGGAACTCCCAATCCAGCACTCTGTCCCCGAAGTTGGTGACCAACTCCAGACCCGCTGAGTCATTTCGAACCGCACTTGTCGTTTCCTCACTTCCAGCACAACTAGCGGCGCCAAGTTGAGTCACAGCGAGAACAACCACGCAGTATCGCGTCATTTCGATGCCCTCCCTACCAGGAACATCCACTCCAACTCGGTGTCACGGTCGAGCGTGTGCAATCCGGTGAACGGTGCCTCCCTTTACGATCAAGAGGTCCCGCGGGCGATGCACCCCAACCCCATTCAGGTGCGCACGCCGTATCCGAGCTTGCGAGGATCGGCGGGGCTGCGACGCGCCCGTCCAAGCGCTCGGCCTCCTACCCCTCGCCTGACTCGGCAAGCGCCTCCAGCTCGGCGACGGCCTCGAGGTCCCTCGGTCGTCCCGCGGCCCGCTTGGCCCGGATGAGGGTCGGGAGGTCGAGGCATCGACATGAATGTCCGAACAACTCGATCTCGATCGAGTGGGCAAGCAGGTCGGCGTATCCTCCACCGCCGACGATCTCGCCGAGCAGGTCGAGGTCGCCCAAGGTCGTCGTGAGCGTGAAGTTGAGCCCGCGCTTGAGCGTCGCGGCCGACCAGTCGAACGGCAACCCGGGGGGTGCGCCCCGCAAATAGGGCGCGTACGGCCGAAGCCCACGCTCGATGCGCCCAAGGTTCTCGTCCGCGCGGCGATACACGATGTCGATGTCTTGGGTGAGACGGCTCGACCCGTGAACGGTCGCCGCCAGTCCTCCGACGAGAATGAACTCCACCTCCGCGCGTATCAGGGCGCCGAGGAGGGCTTCGAAATCGGTCACGCCGTCCGAGCGTCCCGGCCGGCTCGGCGGGCCTCCTCCGCCAACCGCTGCAGCGCCATCAGTGCCCGCACCCGCTCCGTCGGCGTCTTCTTGAGGTTCTCCCGGAGCAGCGACCGGTCGACGTCACGCTTGTACGCTTCCGTAACCGGATCGCGATCAGCCACGACCGTGGCCGGTTGCGTACGCTCGTCCCGCGACATGCCCTAACTTAACGAATCCCCACCCTCATGCCGCCTGATGAGGAGCTTGCGCGTCGGGATCGTCAATCGATGCGACCGCACAAGGGCCGCGCCGCGCGCGCGTCCGACTGAAGCATCCGCCGGGCGCTGCAGGGATTCGCCTGATGAGCGAGGTCCGCGCAGACGGGTACGATGGCCGGGTCGCGATTGGCGATTGGTGGGCAGATCGACCATCGACTGGCAAAGGTAGTCACATGAGACTACATTCGTCAAATGAAAGCCGTGGGAATCCGGGAACTCAAGGCACGCCTGAGCCAGTACGTCCGTGACGTACGAAGCGGGGAGATCATCCTCGTCACCGATCGGGGCGAGGTGGTGGCCGAGTTACGGCCGCCCGGAACCGCCCTGCCGGGCGAGTCGGACACCGATCGCGCGCTCCGGCGGCTGGCGGAGGCGGGTGGCCTCGTCGTCCGGGAACCACACGACGCATCCGTCTATCGCGCGTCGCCGGTCAAGGCGAAACCCGGAACGGGTAAGCGCGTGCTCGATGCGGAGCGCGCGGACGATCGGTGATCGCGTATGTCGAATCCAGCGCGGTGCTCGCCTGGATACTCGGAGAACCGGCCGGCACCACCGTACGGCGGCTGCTCGCGAAGGCCGAGCGCGTGGTGTCCTCGACGCTCACCGCGGTGGAGTGTGACCGCGCGATCAACCGAGGGACGGCGACCGGCCAACTGAGTGACACGCAGAGGCTCGCGGCGCTTCAGCTCCTGGACGCCGCGGCAAACTCTTGGACGACGGTCGAAATGACGGGGATCGTGCTCCAGCGCGCGCGGCAGTCGTTCCCGCACGAGCCCGTCCGAACCCTCGACGCGATCCACCTGTCGACCGCGATCCACGTTCGCCAGGCGTTTCCCGACCTGGTCGTCGTGTCCCTTGATACGCGGGTGCGCGAAAACGCGTCCGCGCTCGCGATGACCGTGGCACCGCCACGGTGACGGCCATCGGTTCAAGGATTCCGCAGCTCGTCGTGGCTTCGATCCCTCGCCGGATGGCGCGGCGCATCCGATCCTAGCCACCTTGCCCGAGATCACCTCCCGACTCTCGGACGCTCAAGCGTCCGCTCGGCGCTTCGCGACAGGTGCTGAAGCACATGGCGTCGTTCACGACGCGACGGCGCGCAGCGCCGCCGAGCCGGCGCTTCAGCGTCGGAACCCAACATGACGGCCATCAACGGACCCTGAGTTTGGCCCTGGCCGACGGCTACCCTCACGGCACCGTGGGGCCCGACAAGGCGCGACCCTGAGGCGCCCGCGCAAGCACCAAGCCGCTCAGAGCATACGCCGCGGCGGCCGCCGCCAGGAGCAGCGGCGTCCCGAACTCCAAGGCGATCAGCGCGGCGAGCGGTCCGGCGACGACCGACGCGAACCCATTGGCGGACCAGGCCCAAGCGGTTCGGACCTGATCACCGCCCGTTAGCGCGCGTAGGCCGAGCGGGAACGGAGTGCCCATCAGAAACGCGGTAGGTCCGAGGACGATCGCGCCAGCCAACCCCCGCGCGACGAGCGGCGCGCCCTGGAGGGCGTGAACGACGGCGAGCAGCAGTGCGGCGGCGGCCAGCAGCACGACGGCGAGCGCCAGCGCACCGCTCCTCGCCCTGCTCGGCTCCAGCCGATCGGACCAGATACTCCCGGCCCCCGAACAAACCAGCACGATGACGAGCACACCGGCGACGGCGTACACGGGGTGGCCAAGCAGAAGGACGAGCTGCTGGATCGCGGCGATCTCGGCCGCCAGGTAAGCAAACCCGATGGCCGCGAAGTACATGAGGACCGACCCGAGGCGCGGGCCCCCGGAGGAGCGCGTTCGCACGAACGCGGGAGCGAGGAGCAGCACGACCGCCGCCGCGACGGCCTGCGCGAGCGTGGCCAGCAGCGCCAAGTAACCCCACTCGGCAAACGGCAGCCACTGCCCCACGCCCACGCGCAGCAGCCGCACGGTCCGCCCGAAGTCGAGAAACAGGTGCGGATACGGTCGCGCGTCCCCGACAGGCTCGACGGCGAACGGATAGGCGCCGACGAACGCCCGCTCCGAATCGTCTCCGCGCAGCCCCGCGCGCGCCGCCTGGAACAGCGTCGGTTCGCTCAGGTAATGGAACCGCTCCGAGGGGCGCTCGAGTCCCGGCGCCCAGTCGATGTCGAACTGACGCGTCTCAGCCCATCCCTCGAGCGCCATCAACTCCGCGTCGGTGTATCCGTCCGGCTTCACCAGCGTCGTCACGGTGCCCCAACTACGCAGCACCACCAGTCCGTCCGCCGCGCGGCCGGGGGCGACGCGCCGCAGCGCCCGCGCGGCCGTGAGGACGACACGGACGTTCTCCCGAGGCGGCGTCGCGAGCCAGCGCGTCACCGCCAGCACGCCGGCGGGCCGCAGCCGCGCGAGGTACGCGGCATAGGCATCGACCGTGTGGAGATAGTCCTCGCTCAGCGAGTGGACGCCCGCGGCCGCGGTCCCAAAACCGCCGGCCGGACCGATGGTGATGAGATCGAACCCGTGCCGCGTCGCCGCAATGGCGCCACGCGCGTCACCGGTAATCCAAGTCACGCTCCCCGGATCCCATCCCTCGGGGACGCTCGTGCGATCGCGTTGCAGCGTGGCCAGCGCGGGATGAAGCTCAACGGCCGCCACGGACCGCGCTCCATGCGCCACCGCCGTCCACACCTCCGTCCCTCCGCCAGCGCCGATCACCAGCACCGAGTCCCGGGCGCCCAGCGCGTACGGAAGGGCGGTGGGAAGCCACTCGAGGACCGCCTCCGACCCGGGGGCCGATGCCCACGATGAAGCGGCGCCAGCCAACTCCCCATCCACGAACAGGGCCGTCTGCCTGGAAAACGCGCCACGATACGCGAGTGACAGGCCAGGGGCGTGACGGAAGGCGTCGGCCTCGACGGCCACCACCCACCCGACCGGGCTCGTCGCCTGCGCGACGCGCCGGGCGTCGGGATACGACTCCACCTGTGGGAGGCCCTTGTACGGCGTGATGCTCACCCTCCACGGGGGCGCCGCCGCACAGGCCAGCGTGAGCGCCGCGCAGGCGACGCCCGTCCAGGTATGCACTCGGCGGCTCTCGACCGTGCGCGCGGCGGCGAGCGCCCCGGCCGCGGCCAGCGCCGCCGGGATCACCGGCGCCCGATCCGGGCCGACGACCCCGAGTGCCGCAACGGCGACCGCGGCACCCAGTCCCGCGCCGAGAAAGCTCGCCCCGTAGATCGCACCCGGGCGCGAGCGCTCGCGGTTGATCCCCAGAAGGGTCACGAGTGCCGCCGCGCCGAACGGCACGGCGAGCGCCAGGTACACGACACCCAGGCGCAGCCACTGGCGTCGATCGACGGCCAGTTGCGTGGCGTCGAGCGCCACCACGTCGGCGATGAGCGGCGCGCCGAGCAACGCCATCGCCGTGGCGAGCGCCGACCACGCCAGCCACCGGTCGAGGGTTGCCGGCGCCCGCGGTCGCGCGAGTGCCACGACCGTGCCGGCGGCGCCGTACCCGAGCATGGCGACGCCGATCGCCATGTAGGCGAAGTGATAGAACTGCTCGATGGCGAAGACGCGAACGAGGAGGATCTCGAACGCGAGCGCGCTTGCGGAGGTCAACGCGACCGCCAGGGCGCGCGGTGACGCGGCCGTCACGTCGTCAACGCAGGCCTTGCAACATCGGGACGAACCGCACGGGCAACAGCGCGCGGGTCGTGACCTGGCCCTCCGCGTCTTTCTCGAGCAGGATGAGGTTCTGGATGCCGTAGACGCTGCCAACGGGTATCATCATGCGGCCCCCGGGCCGAAGCTGCTCGACCAGCGCGGGAGGGATGTATCCCGCCGCGGCCGTCACGATGACGGCGTCGAACGGGGCCGCGTCCGTCCAGCCGAAATGGCCATCGGCGTGGCGCACGCGGACCCCCGCATACTTCAACCGTTCGAGTCGGTCGCGGGCCTGGACCGCGAGCACCTCGAAGATCTCCACCGTATACACGTCGGCGCCGGTCGCCGCGAGCACCGCCGCCTGATAGCCCGACCCAGTGCCGACCTCCAGCACCTTCATGCCGGGTCGAGGTCGTAGCAACTCCGTCATGTATGCCACGATGTAGGGTTGCGAGATCGTCTGCCCGTACCCGATCGGGAGCGGATGGTCTCCGTACGCGCGGGCGCCATGCTCGCGGGGGACGAACTCGTGTCGCGGCACGCGACGCATCGCCGCCAAGGTCGCCGAATCGCGCACGCCCTGGCGGACGATGTGCGCCACCATGGCATCACGCTCCGCAGCGCGAGCTTGGCCCTCCGCGCCGGCGACCGGGACCGCCAGCGCGAGCGCGATCAGCGGCAGGGTCTTCCTGGCACACGACATTCGCACTCGAATCTTATCGCGCCGTCCCGTACCCCCCAAGCGCCGGCTCGAAACGCGGGCGGTCGCATCGGTGCCGCGACGCCCACCAGCGATGTCAGGGCCTGATCAGGACAGGCGGCTCACCGGCCGACGGCGTCGAGCACATCCGACCAGTTCTGAATCAGATGGATCTCGATGGGGCGCGGGTTGTGCACCATCACGAACCGCTGCCCGTCAGGATGGATATCGTAGTTCGCGTGATCTTCGGCGGGTCCGTAATCGCTGATGTCGAAGAGCGGGGTCCGGTCGATCACCTCGAAATCAGGTTGCGTGCGCACGCGGGCGGCGATCAGGAAGTCGCGCGCGCCGCTTTCGCGATAGAGGATTTCCCGCCCGTCGGGCGACCACACGGGCTCGCTGCCGCCGTCCACCGACACCTGCGTCCGTCCACCCCCGGCTGGAAACGGGCGTACGTAGACCTCGCGCCGCCCGCTCTCGTCGGACACGTACGCGAGCCAGCGCCCGTCGGGAGAGAGGTCCGGGTACATCTCGCCCGAGCGCGACTCCGTGATGCGTTCCGCCGTTCCGGACCCGTCGAGAGGCACGCGCCATAGACCTGCCAGGCCGAGCGTCGACGACACGATCGTCGCGCCGTCCCGGCTCCAATCCCCCGAAGATCGATCGTGCTGATCCCAATAGACCGAATCCGGTGTGCCGCTGCCGTCGGCATTGCGGATGAAGATGCCGCGGATAGCGCCGCGGAGCGCCGTATACGCCAACCGCCTACCGTCGGGACTCCAGAACGGATCGTTCGCCACCTCACCCACCGTGAGTCGCGTGAGGGTGCGATCGCCCACTTGGAGAATCCAGACGTCGCGCTCACCGGCCTCGGTGAGGTCCATCGCGACGCGCCGCCCGTCGGGAGAGAATCGCGGGTGGTGGTAGCTGCGCGGTTCCTGACGCAACGGGGTAACGGCGCCGGATCGATCAACCATCACGATCTGAAACGGCTCGGGGCGTATGTAGACGATGGAGCCGTTGTCGGATACGTCCCATTGCCCGTAGACACGAAACGCCACGCTCGCCTCGGGCGCGATCTGGCGGCCGCTGCCGGTGGCGCGCCTCGTGTCCAAATCGAACGGCGCGGCATAGAGCGGTCCGCCGAGCCGTGGCTGGTACACGACATGACCGCTCGGAACCCACTTCGCGACGAGCGCGTCGGGAAGCCCTATGGGCTCGATCGCTCCGTCTTCGTATGAGACCGCGACGACGGTGGTACGGTTGCCGCCACCGACTTGCAGGGCCGTGAGCACCGCCCGCCCGCCCGGCAGGGGATCCACCCCCAGGAAGCGCGCCGTATCGGATCGCGCGATCTCCCGCCGGTTCCCCTGGCGGTCCATCAGGTAGATGGCACTTCGGTCGGTGGACATATAGACGATCGCGCCGTCCGCCGTCCACGCCGCATAAAAGTCGGCGTCGTTCGCGAGGCGCTCGGCAACGCCCCCTTCGATGGCGACGCGCCACAGACTGTTGTTGGCCCAGAAGCCGAGCCACCGGCCGTCGGGCGAAAAGAACGGGGCGAGACCGTTCGAGTGTTCCGTCCCCGGCACCGCCCGCGGCACGGAGTCGGCCAGCGCCCGAATGTAGATCTGCGACCCGCGGGGGCTCCGACCGGCGAACCCGATGAGCTGCCCGTCGGGGGAGAGTGCGACCTGTGGGCCGAGGGCGCCGATGATGAGACTCGTGGGCTCGACCGAGATGGCGAAGCGCGCAAAGGGACCGGCCGGGGCCGGCGGCGCGCTCAAACGGCCGAGAGCGAACCCCACGACCAGCGCCGCCGCGATCCCGAGTCCGAGGCCCCACGCCTTCGCCCGCACGCGTGAAATCGCCCGGCCGGCCGCAGGCAGACCCGCGGCGGTCGCCGCCTCCATTCGGCCCAGGGCGGCCGCGAACTCGGCCGCCGAGTGGAACCGATCGGCCGGGAGCTTCTCGAGCGCCTTGTGGATCGCGGCCTCGACGCCGGGTGGCACCGTATCGCGATGGAGCGTCAGGCGTCGCGGTTTCTCCGTGAGCAGCTTGGCGACGATCGATTGCGCCGTGGGCCCGGTGTACGGCGGCTCACCCGCGAGCATCTCGTAGGCAACGCAGCCCAGCGCATAGACGTCCGCCCGCGCATCGACCTCGCGGTCCCCCATGGCCTGTTCGGGGCTCATATAGTGGGGCGTGCCGAGCGAAAGGCCGGTCTCGGTCAGTCGCGTGCCGCCGGCGGCGGACAACGCCAGGGCGATGCCAAAGTCCGCGACGACCGGTTGGCCGTCGTGCAGCAGGATGTTTTCCGGTTTGATGTCTCGGTGCACGATGTCGTGGCGATGCGCGTAGTCGAGCGCCGACGCGACCGCGCGCGCGACCGACACCGCATCCTCCACGCCGAGCTGCTTCTCGCGCTGCAAGCGCCCACGCAACGACTCGCCTTCGATGAACGGCATCACGTAATAGAGGAAGCCGTCCGCCTCGCCGGAATCGTACAGTTGAAGGATGTGGGGATGCTGCAGGTTGGCCGTGACCTTGATCTCCTGGAGGAACCGGCTCGCTCCGATGACGGCGGCCAGCTCGGGTCGGAGCACCTTGATGGCGACTTGTCGATCGTGCTTGACGTCCTGAGCGAGATAGACGGTCGCCATGCCACCCTCGCCCAGGTGACGATCAATGCGATAACGGTCGGCGAGGGCGGTCGAGATTCGGGAGAGCGTCTCGGACATGAACAGCAAAGATAGGCCGGACTGCCGGCCGGCGCGAGAAGCAGCAAGGAGACCCGTGCGGGCCTCCCGCCGCTAGGGCTCGCGGAGGCCTTCCACGTTGGGGATCGTGTACCTCGGTGCCTCGTAGATCCGCACCGTCCCATGTGCGACGTCCGTGTCCAAGGATTGTTCGCCGAGCACGACGCGAACGCGGGGCGACCGCCGCAGCGGAAGCACGTAGCTCGAGCGCCAATGCATCCTCCCGTCGACCAGCACCTCGATGGTGCCGTCCGGCTGCACCTGCAGGGTATACTGCCGCCAGCTCACGACTCCGTCGGGCGCGGGGATGACGTCCTGTCGCACCGGCGTCACGACGGTCGTCTGGAGGGGACTCGTCCCGGACGGCCCCGCGATCCGAAGCTCGACCAGCGGAGATGCGTCACCGGCGGCGATGCTCGAGTCAGCGAATTCACGGTCGTACAACGCGAGCGTGAACGCTTGATGGAGACGGCCCGTAAAGGTCATCCGTCCCGCCACACTCACCGCGATCCCTTTCTCGGTTCGGAACTGCGGCACGGTGATGGCACCGCTCGTGAAGAACGCGTCGCCGTTGTTGACGAACACTCCGCCGTCCGGGCCGCCGCTCGATCGCACGATCGGCACGGGATCGCCGAACGTGCGCCAGCGGTCGGGCGCGATCCCGCCGTCGCGCCAGTCTTCGCTGAAGGCCGGCTCGATCGTGTTTTCAAGTAACGGGAGGGACAGGATCGACAGCGTGTCCGATCGCCAGCCCGCGGCGGTTACCACGATCTGCGTACTCCCGGTTCGAAGGATCTCGAGCACGGTGGACTCGTGAAACCGGGCAATCTCGGGGTGGAGCGAGATCCATCGCACGGGGCGGTGCGTGCCCGGAAGCAGCTCGTCATTCGGACCCGTGAAATCGAGCGTGAATGGAATGTGTTGGCCTGGGGTGACGACCCGCACCCGCGGAACGATCCGCACGCGCTCTATCCACACTGCAGGTGGATCGCGCACGAACGTGAGCGAGGTGAGATCGGTTTCACCGGCGAGTCGCTGGCTCACTCCGGCGAAGACGTCCAGAGTCCACAGCTGGGTGCGCTCGCGTTCGCCGACGAGGTAGACGATTACCGATGGGGAAATCCACACAGGGGACCGTTCCGGTTCACCGGTGAAGGTGAGCTGCCGGAGATCGGCCCCGTCTGGTCGCACGAGATACAGGTCCGAGGCTCCGGATCGCCGCGACACGAACACCAGGTGCTCCCCGTCCGGCGACCAGCTCGGCTGGCCATCCGAGCTCGGGTGGCTGGACACGCCGCGTACGTGGCTTCCGTCGAACCCGGTGACGAAGACGTCCGGCGATCCCCTGACGTCCGCGGTGAACGCGATGCGCGTGCCGTCAGGCGACCACCGAGCACTGGGCAGTTCCTCCGCCGTGAGGGTGGTTAGCCGGCGGCGCTCGCCCGCGGTCAGATCGTAGATATCGATCGTATGTGCCTGCCTCCGGCCATCGGCGAGAAGCCGGCGGTGAGCGTACGCGAGGAAGCGTCCGTCAGGAGACCACGCGATGGGGTACTCGTCCCCCGGGTCCGTCGTGAGCGTCAGGAGCGTCCGTCCTTGGCGAATGGCGACGTTCCATCCGTCGGGCGCTTGCTCGCGGAACGCCACGACCCGGGCATCAGGCGAGGGCACCGACGTCACCTCGATCTGGCTCTGCTGGCGCACCTGAATGCCGCCGCCCGAGACGACCAGCTCCGCCGTGATGCTCTGGCCACCTTGCTGCACCGTGCCGAGCACGCGCGCTTCGATCCCACTCAGCGGCGGCGGGGGAGCCCGACGGAACACGGATGCCAGTGCGGCTGCGGCGAGAATCAAGACGAGGGCGGCCGTGACGCCGGCGCCGAGAATCACCTTCCGATTCCGCACGACGTCCAGAGGGATGCTGATGCGAATCCGGCGTTGCGCGACTGCCGGAGCAGAACCAACGCGGACGACAGTATCCTCGGGTGGCGGGACGGACACCGCCACGCCGGTGCGCCTTGCCCGGATCGTCTCGACGGTGGCGAGCACGTCGTCAGGAATGAACTCGTCGGATTCGTCCTCGCTCAACGCGCGATAGGATTCGAACGCGCTCAGCGCGCCGACCTCATCGCCGGTCTGCGCGAGCGTTCGAATCAGGAGATACTGCGCTTCGTCGTTGAGCGGGTTGTATCCGACCCAGCTGTTGGCGATGCAAACGGCTCCAGCCGCATCGCCTTCCTGCAGCAACCGCACCACCTCCCGCGGATAGGCCATGCTCAACGCCGGCGCGATTCTCGCGTTCTCCGATTCGACCCAGTGCTCGACCTCGACTCCGATCTTCCGCTCGATGCCTGCCGCAAACGGGCCGTGGTACAGCGCGATCGCGGCGGCGTGGTGCTCCTCCTCGATGCACCGCTGGAATTCCCAGAGGTCCACATTCAGCGCGTTCGGATTGAGGCTCACCGTGTCGTCCTCGCGCTCCAGCACGTCCGGGGCGTGTCGCGACAGGTAAAAGAGGGCCTGTCGCAGGGCCCGGCGGGCGCGCGCGTGATCGGTCCCCGGCCAAAAGAACTCGGCGAGATGATCGCGTCGATCGGACCGATCCGAACGGAGCGCGAGCCACGCGAGAAGGAGCAAGGACTTCGAGTTGGCGAGTGCCGACTCCTCCCGCCCCTGATGCCCTTCGCGGAGCAGTGTCAGGCCACCGAGAGTCTTCAGATAGTACATTCGCGTGCTGGCTCCAAACCGGGGGGGAGGTAGGGCTGCCGCCGGGTACCGGCGTGGTGATGCCGGTGAGCCAGCGACGCGTGGGGAACGCCCCACGCGCCGCCGGCTCCTCAACCAACTACGATTACCGCGGTGCTTCGTGGGTCTCCGCGGTTGTCGCTTCCTCGACCTCGGCTTCTTCAGCCGAGCCGGACTCCACGGAGCCTTCAGTGATCCAGAGCTCCGAATTCAGATCGAGCACGATCTCCGTTCGCACACTCGCGTCCGCAGACACGGTAAAGGCCGGCACCTGCTTCTCGATCACCACTTCCGCCCCGTTATTGATCATCACGGTGATGTCGGTCGATAACGTGAGCGAGCCGATCACGGCACCAGCATGCAACTCAGCCTGGGCATTCTCCATGCGGAGGCGGATGAAGACGTACTGACCTTCGGGTACGGTCACCTCCGTGTGAACGGTGGTACCGTTGCCGTGTTGGGCTTGAACCGCCACCTGGGCCGGTGCACCGAGTTCATACCACACGACGCCATCCGCCGAAATCTCCACGGCCATGTCGCCGCGGATCGTTCCTTCGTATTGCGAGGCACTCGCACCCTGCGGTTCCGCCTGCGAGGTCATCGCTGGTGACGTGTTGGGTGATGCTGGGTTGTCGACAACAGCTGCGCTGACAAAGCCCATGTCGCCATTCGGGCCATTCCCACCATTGCCATCACACGCCACAGTGGCAAAGCCGAGCGCCAACGTGACGGCCATGGCGCTTCGAAGGCTCTTGGTTGCGTGACGCATAGTTTCTTCTCCTTGCCTACACCTACGTGAAATTAAGGGTACTTCCCTACTCGGTCGGCGCGATCGCGTCGGCCACACGGCTAGTATATGCGATGGCGCGAAGGCCCGCCGTGAACCAGGTCACGCCTCGATCGTGTGACTTCTCACACGCGTTCCGTAACATCAGGCGTACCGCGCCATTGCGCCGACCGAGTCGCGTTTGCGCGGCCCGGTCGGCGTTGGGACCCGAGAGTCCGGCCGCAAGTGTCGTTAGTCGTTCAGCCGGTCGCGGCCCCCTTCACGGAGGCATGGCCTCGCGGCTCTCCGACATGTCAGACCGCCCGTGTGCGGGTGGCGCGTCTCATCGGGCCCGCGCGACTCCCTTGATGACGGGCGCGAGCATGACGTCGCCGGAACCCGTGATGGTCGCGTTGGCGAATGTCGCACCCTCGACGAACAGGAGGTGGACTTCGGTCGGCGTGTCCGTGTCGTCGAGAACGATCTCGAAGGCGACGTCGGTCTTGACGCCGGTCTGGGCCCCCGAAGGGATAATGACGTCGTACGCGACCCCCGCCTCGTAGGTGGCTCCACCGAGCGCGAGGTCGTTCGCGAATTCGATCTGGGCCGAACTCACGAACAGCCGGACACCCTCGTAGGCGCCTACCTGCGCGAGTCCCGAGGCAATGACCAGGGGCGATTCGCCCTCAACCGGGAGGGCCAAAAGATCCAGGGTTACCGGCGCGTTCAGGGCGATCGAAACCCAGGCACGCTCGTCGTCCAACGACCCGTGTGGGAGGGCGTCAATCGACGTGATGGTTACCGTCAACGTCGCGATGTCGGAAGCGCCGAACACACTCCCACCGTTGGAAGTCGCCCCGTCGTCGCCGGCGGTCGCCGACGCGATCGGGATGTCCGAACGCTGCATGCTCAGCGTCAGCGGGGCGAGTTGGGCGGATTCACCGCCGTCGCACGCGCCCACGAGGGCTCCCAACACGACCGGCAGCGCCCCGTACCTCATGTGAAGTCGTCTCATCTGCATGGTCTGATTCCTCCGGCGTTGGTGATGTCTCGTCTGACGGCACGACGGCATGGTCGGACCGGCAGGCTCAAGGTTTCTTCGGCAGACTCATCGGTTCCGTCTCACCCCACACGCCAGTTTGCGGCAGTGAGGAAAGACGGTCGAGTTGCTGCCGAAGGGAGTCGACCGTCGTGCGCATCGACCCCGCCAGTCGGCTCCAATCCGGATCGGAGCGCCAATCGAGCTGATCGAGGTCGTTACGCAGTGTCTCGATTCGGTCGTGCAGGGCATCGAGCGCTGACGGCACGCGCCAGGTTGTGTCCTGCGTCGTACGGCGACGCGCGATCAGCGCCTCAACATCCGTCTCCAGCTGATCGAGCCCCGCACCGATTTCGGCCCGAAACGCGTCAACTTGATAGCTCGTAGCCGTTTCGTCGGCGCCGTCACCGCCGGCGGCCCCATCCGCACAACTCAGCATGCTCAGGACGGCGAACTGCCCGCAGATCATGGTCGATAGCACGAGCGGGCGCACTGGGTAGTTCACGTGTGTCTCCCGACTGGTTGGTCGCGGGTCAACTGCGCACGACGATCAAGAACTTGGACGTCATCCAGAACTCGCGTGGCTCGGTGATCTGGATGCTGCCGCTGATGCGGCCGCGGCCGTCCGTCGGCGTGCCCAGATAGTCGAGATCCTGCCGTGAGGCGATCGTGTACTCTGCTTCGTCCGGCAAGGGGATCGCCGTCACGTCGCGGATGTCGATTTGGGTAAACGCGGCCGGGTCCAGTTCGCGAGCCGGCTGTAGCGTCTGGCCGCGCCTCCCGAAGACGAAGAGGAATCGGGCACCGCCCTCCTTCACGACGATGCCACGTTCCAACAGTTCATCCTTGGTTCCGATCACGTAGTAGGCGGTGTTCGGCTCGTCCACGAGCGTGGTCACCGAATCCTGCAGCGCGACGTTCACGCTTTCCAACACCTCAAGCTGGTGATTGAGCTCCTCGAGCATGCTCCGCTGGCTCGCGATCACGGTCTCGAAGTCCCGTACCGATTGCGTCAGCGTCTCGACGCGGGAGCGGAGTGAGTCCGTCTCCGCTGAGACAGCGCCCAGGCGGCGCCTGGTATCCGCCAGCTGGCGTTCACTGTTGACGAGGCGGTCGGTTACTTGGCCGACCTTGCTCACGACCCGACGATGCGCCGCTTCCATCGGCGATTCTCCGGCGTCGATCGCCACTTCTGCGAGACCGCCGACCTCGTCCAACTCCGCGCTGATCTCGCTCATGAGACGTGCGTTGGCCGCGACCTCGGAGAACAGGCGATCGTTCTCCGCGCGGATCGATTCCAATTGATCCAACTGTTCCTTTACCTCGGGGCTCGGGCCCCGCTCCGCGCATGCGGTCGCTGAGAGCAAGCCGAAGACGATCAGCGCCATCGCGCTGGTGACGCGTGCTCGACGTGGTCGCGGTTTCATCGCGCTCCTCCTGTTCCCGGTCTGCAAGTTCTTGCGAGTGCCTCACGTGCACTTTCGCGTCGTGGAGAAGCATGTCGTGGGTGCGTTAGACGCGCGTCGACCACGTTGCCGGTCACCGCCGTTAGACGAGCGTTAGCCACGACGCTGCGCCCCCGGCTCCTCTCCCGGGCCCCGCTGCGTCACCCCAAACGCGGTTCTAACGGCCTCCCTCGATACTGATCGTGGCGTGGGTGCGGCGCGGTGCCGGCGCCCATGCGCGATGCGGCGTGTGATCGGAATCACGACCGTGGGGGCTCGCGGCACGGAAACCTCGGCCCAACCCGAATGGCTGCGACCGGTCTTAGGCTCGCCGGAAGTCCCCAAACACGGCGAGCACCATACACGTGCCTGGCACGACTGGGCACCCGAGGAGTGACGCCGCGGCAGGGTCGAGGCGTTTCGCGAAAGGAGACAACATGTGGGACAGGACGAATCAGAGCGACGATCAGGCCCACCGCCGGCGCGCTCTGTGGATCCTGGCGCCAGCGGTGCTGCTCGCCGCGGCGGCCGGACTGGCGGTGGCGGGAGGATGGAGTGGCCTCACCTCGAACCGCGTCGAGGCGACGATCCCGTCTGGGAGTACGTTACTGGGGGCGCTCGACCACACGATCTCCACCGAGTCCGGCCGTGTCGGCGACGCCGTGGAAGTCGTAACCGTTGAGCCGTTGCGGATCCAGGAGCACTACGTCATTCCGACGGGTGCACGCTTGCGTGGAGAAATCACCCACGTGCGAGGCGGCGGGCGCCTCGGAGGCGCGCCCGAACTGACGATACGGTTCACGCAACTGGAGACCGATGGCGGCACGTACGACATCGCCGCGGAGCCCTTCCGGGTGCGCGGTAAGGACGACGCGGGCAAGACCGTCGCGCAGATCGGCGGCGGTGCCGCGGCGGGCGGGATCCTCGGCGGCGTGCTCGGCGGCGGCGACGACATCCTCAAGGGCGCGGCCGTTGGGGCTGCCATCGGCACAGGCGTCGCGGTCGCGACCAAGGGCGACGACATCGTGTTGCCGGCCGGCCTGAAGCTCAAGGTGCGTTTGGTGGAGCCGGTGACGGTGATGGCGCAGCGATGGGAGGAGAACGGTGAAACCTAGAACCTGAGACATGGGACCTGCGAGCCGGGACGCATGTCCCGGCTCGCAGGTCTCATGTTTCAGGTTCTACTGACACTCCGCCGGCTTGGCGTGGAGTTGAATATTCCCGCCGTCGAGCGTGCCCGTCGCCCGGTACCCGGTAGACAGAGCGATCTCGAACGTATCCTCTCGACCAGGTTCACCCCGGTCTGACACGATCACCTCGTACGTACCGAGCTCACCGTCGATCTCGGCGGTTCCGGTGATGCGGCGTGTCGTGGCATCCACGACCTCATAGCCGGTGACGCCGGTGCCTTTGACCTTGAGCCGGCTGTCGTGATCGATGTAGGCGAGGTGACCCCAGAGCCCGTTCGACTTGATCCCGCCGGCAACTCCGAACGTGGCCTTCGCGCCGTTCACGGTGATCCAACCGCCGCCGGTCACGAAGTCGCCGTGCGGAGGCGGGCAGTCCTTCGCACACTGAATGTCGGCGTGAGCAGACGCGACCACGACGTCCGCCACACCCGGAATCACGATGTGTAGGGCGTTGACGGTGATGGCGTCGGACGTGCTCGCCTGCTCGTTGATGATCACCTCACCGCCGCCCGGGAGCGGGACGGACTGATTCGGACGGCTCCGCACCGCGATCGCCGTTCCGTCCACCGTCAACCGCGTAATATCGGAACTGGCCGAGAGGCGCGTGGCGCCGCGTTCGCAGCGGGCCGCGGCTCGGGCGATGAGGAACTCCGCCGTGATCGTGTGTCCTCCGACGGTGACCACCACGTCGGCGGCCGACGCCTCCGAACGGCTCTCGTCACCCTGTGCGACGGTCGCGGCGTGTAGGACCTGGGCCGTCAGGACACCGGGAACCTCCGCCGACAGCAACGTCGCTTCATCGGCTCCTCCCGATGGCGCCAGCGGGCCGGCCTGACTCAACGTGACGCGCACGCCCAGGGCGGGAACGAGCGCGCGACTGGCCGTGGCCTCGCCACTGTAGGAATGGCTGAGGGAAACGTCCCCTTGGCGACTTTTCGCCTGATCCAGCACGGCCGGTATTTCCGGGCCGGTCGTTGTTCGGGTGTCCCGCTCGCAGCCAGGAAGCGTCAGCATGCTGGCCAACACGCCGACCATGAGGCTCATCCTTCGGTTCATTCTCCGCCTCCTTAGTCTCGATGTGGTAGGGAAATCTCAATGCATGGCCTGCGAGCAAGCACGGTACCGCCGTGCCGTTAGATCGCGGTCATAGGTCTTCACAGGACCCGCAGACCGATACTCGCCGGCCCGGCGTCGGTTCTAACGGCCGTCTAACGGAAACACCACGACCCTCTCGACACCGTTCTAACAGGACCGGGGCGAGATTGTTTCCGCGTGCCACTGTGATGGTCACGTGAGGTGGACCGTGGGAAATCGTGGAGGCGTGTCGGGCGCGCAGACACGGAAGCGAAAGGAGTCTCTCATGATCGACTGGTTGCGGCACTCTACGCCGGTGCACCGTCCCGCGTTGCCGAGCCGTTCGCCGTTGCGTCGGAACCGGAGGGTACAGTTTGTCGCCGGTTGCGCAACGTATGTCGGACGTCGGGCTCGGAATGAGGACGCCTGTACGGTGCAGGACCTCGCCGGACCTGCGGCGCGCAGTCCCGCCGATGCTTTTCGCAGCCGGCGATACACGGACGACGGCGTCCTTTTCCTGGCCGTCGCGGACGGCATGGGCGGTCACGTTGGTGGGGACATTGCGAGTGGGATAGCCGTCGGAACCGGCCTTCGGGAGGTCCGAAATCTCCTGAGTGTTCGGGGTCTGGGGGGTTCGATGACGGAAGCGCTTCGCCGAGTGGTCGAGACCTGCGATCGCACGATTCGTTCGGAGAGCGAGCGCGATCCCACGCTACTCGGCATGGGCACAACGCTGACGATGGCGCTCGTGACGTGGCCGTACCTCCACGTGGCGCACGTCGGTGACAGTCGCTGCTATCTGTTTCGTAACAACACACTCATCCAGCTCACGCACGATCACACGATCGCTGGGGCGCTCGCGGCTCATGGCGCGATCGACGCCGACGCGATCGAGCAGTCACCCTTCGCGCATGTGCTGGCGAACGCCCTCGGCGGACACGAAAACGGTGTCAAGGCGGAAATGTGCGCCGTTCGATTGCACGTCGGTGACGCCGTGTTGGTGTGCAGCGACGGACTCACGCGGGGGCTGACCCAGGCCGAGATCGTCAAACTCCTGAGCGCGCCGCACGCGACAAGCGCATCGCTCGTCGAGGCGGCCAAGGCCGCCGAGGTCTCGGATAACACCACCGTGGCACTGGGGTGGTGTTGTCCGGCGGCGGGCTAGGAACTGAGACCTGTGAGCACGACGCACGACGTACGCCCACCCCACCCGTGCACTATGCACTCTGCACCGGGAGGGTCAGAAGGGGCAGGAGGGGGTAGAAGGGGCAGTTCGTATCACGTTTCAGGTCATCACGGAGGACGTATGAAAGGACTAACGAAGGCTTCGATCGTAACGCTGGTGGCTGTCGCCATCCCCGCGACAGCGCTCGCGCAAGGGACGACCACCACCGCGGACCGAGAAGCGCGCATCGGTTCGAATCTCTCGTACCATTTCGACACCCGCGATCCGGGGCTTGGCGCTCAGCTCGACGTCCCGGTGTCGGCCCAGATCGCTCTCTACCCATCGGGCGCGGTCTATTTCGTGGATCAGGGTTCACTCATAGGGATCAATGCGGATCTGAAGTATCGGTTGCCCGTGCCGCTGTACGTCGGAGGTGGTCTGAACGTGCTCCGGCGCGCCGTGAACGGCACCGAGCGAACCGATGCGGGATTGAACCTGCTAGGCGGTGTGGAGGGTCGTTACGGCCGCGTCCACCCGTTCGCCGAGGGGCGCATCATCTTGAACGACGGCAGCGCGTTCCTGCTCGCGGCGGGCCTCAATATCGGGCTGCGATAGGTTCGCGGGGTGCGGGGTGCTGGGATGCAGCACCCCGCACCCTGCACGCTGCACCGGGGGGGCAGATCACCACTGCGGACGCTTCTCGGTGGATTCGCGTGGGATGATGCGGATGCTCACAATGCGATCCCCGCGCCGTACCTTGAGGCCGACGAGCACACCAGACTCGATCTGCCCGAGGTGCTCGCCGGCCTGACGCGACGTGATCGGCAGACCGGCCACGGTGAGGATCACATCCCGATCTGGAGGTCGGCGACTTCCGCACATCGGATCTCATCGCGACGTCCCGCGCCCACCCCAAGCGCCGGCACGCGAGCGATCGGCAGACCGGCCACTCGCCCCGCGGCGAGGAATGAGCGCAGAGCGCCGGTGGCCAGGGCGAGAGACCGGACGCTCGCACCTCACGGCCTGTACTCAGTCAACCTCAGCTCCATCCTCGTGGCGTCGTCATTGAGCACCATCCGGAGCGGCAGGGCCACATCGCGCGCCACGCACGACTCGAGGCGGACCGCGTCGTTCTCGCGAAAGACGATCAGCACTCCGGATTGCCCGGCCTCGGCGCACTGGCTCTCGACCCGGATCGACGAGCTCTCTCCCCCGCTGCTGTAGGACCACCCATCACCCACCGCGAGCTCGTGACCCGACAGCATGATCCACGCCGTCGGGTTGAGCAGCGTCATCCCGAGAGGCCCGAGGGCCATAAACTGGCCCATCCCCATCTGCATCCCCTCGGCACCGATACCGGTCGTGACGGTGGACGAGTACGACTCATCACCCAACTGTCCGCTGACGGCCATGCGGACGCGGCCCTGCCCCGCCGGCTGGAGATCCAGCTGGTAGAACCCCGACTGCTTCTGGCCGTCTTCGATCTGTTCGGCGGCGTACCGGAAATGCTCCGTGCCGCGGAACTGGTATGGCGCCCACATAAAGGCACCGCCCACGCCGACGGCTCCACCCGACACGGCCATCGTGGGCGCCGACGGCGCGACGACGGCGGGGGCCGGCTCGACGGGTGCCGGAGCGCTGACCACGAACGTGCCAAGCCGCGGCAACCCTCCGGCGATGGCACCGGCGAGTTCTTCCACGGCCTTGTAGGTCGCTTCGCCCAGCGCCGACTTCTTGAACTGGTCGCCCGACAAATCGATTCTCCCCAGATCCGCGCCTCCTCGAGCCCGCGCCGCGAGATCCCATCCACCGCGATCCGATGTCCCGTTGCCGGTCGCGACCGTCACCATCTGCCCGCTCGCGACGTCCAACAGGCGGGCCTCGAGCGTCACCAGCGCCACCTCGCGGCGCCTGCCGAGTCCCAGTCGCACGCCGCCGACACTGACCCCAGCCGCCTCCCCTCGTCCGGACTCCTTGCCGAAATACACGATCGCGCCCTCGACCCGACCTTCGGTCGAGTCTTCGGCACTGGAGAGTACTCCCATTTCCACGAGTCGCTTGCGCACGAGTTCGGCGATCCCGCCGCCGAGATCGTACTTGCCGCCGAACACCTCCTCGACCGACGCCATTACCGCGAACTGATCGAACGCCTGCACCTCGACGCGCTTCGCGCCGGCACGGTCCTGCGCGCGCGCCACGCCGCTCAGCACCACGCACATCCCGAGCACGCCGATCGTGACGACGCCGTATTCGCTTCTCCGCCTGATCATCGTGGTTCTCCGCGTTCGCGCCGGAGCCCGTGGCCCCGGCCGAGGATCACGGTCGGGGCGAAGCTCCGGCACCCATGGTCCAAACGTATGAGGCGCGGGTCACCTCGGATAGAGCAGGCACCGTGCGGCACCCTTGGCGGCCGGCCGCTCCGAGGTATAGTTTGCCTCGAACCTGCTTGGCATTTGGAGCGCCACCATGCCCATCGACGACAAGCAACTCGCCGCCCTGGCCAGGAAGAACGCGGCCAAGGTCGCCAAGGAAAAGAGCAAGATCCGGCGCAAGTTCGACGATACGCTGCCGGAGGAAGCCGACGAAGATCCCGAGGCGCGCCGGCTGTTCAAGGAGATGAAGAAGCGCGAGTTCTAGCAGGTTGCGGAAAAACTGAGCATTTGGACGGAATCACTCCTTGGGAGCCGTGGTGATGTGGTTATGGCTGTTGCCAGCGGGTGCTCGTGGCCTGGTCGACCCCGTGTTCCTC
>Ga0326597_10000311_pt1 | contig 91943 bp, 60 predicted proteins | sample RVTome_12_FD_203789 | JGI IMG/M metagenome (GOLD analysis project Ga0326597, IMG submission 203789) | Soil microbial communities from uranium-contaminated site in the Upper Colorado River Basin, Wyoming, United States - RVT100D185 | ecosystem: Environmental > Terrestrial > Soil > Contaminated >...
GAGACTCGAGCGGGTGGGCCTGCCGAGTGTTTGGCTCCGCAGGCTGACGCCTGCTTCGCGGCGATCGCAGCGATTGCGGAGGGCCGGAGGCCCTCCGCCGGTGAGACTCGAGCGGGTGGGCCTGCCGAGTGTTTGGCTCCGCAGGCTGACGCCTGCTTCGCGGCGATCGCAGCGATTGCGGAGGGCCGGAGGCCCTCCGCCGGTGAGACTCGAGCGGGTGGGCCTGCCGAGTGTTTGGCTCCGCAGGCTGACGCCTGCTTCGCGGCGATCGCAGCGATTGCGGAGGGCCGGAGGCCCTCCGCCGGTGAGACTCGAGCGGGTGGGCCTGCCGGCGAATCCGGCGACGCGACCGGTGGCGGAGGCGGGGACGTTTGCGGAGCCGGGCTGCCCCGCCATGGAAGAGGGGTCAGGGCAAAAGCGGGCACGGCTCCCCTCTCCTCACCCTCTCTGTTCGCGGCGGCGGCCGCTTCGGCCGGCGCCGCACCTCTTCCTCTGTGATCTCCTCTTCCCTCCTCTTCCTCTGTGTCGCAACGAGCCCCTCGCCCACGACGCGGCTCCCCGGAAGAACAGGAAGAGCCGCCCAGGAGGCGCCAGGGGAAGAGGACGCCCAAAGGTGTCAAACTGCCCCTCGGACTCCCGAGGACCTCCACCGTGCCACCCAAGACCCGCCCGCGCCATCGCCTCGCCGCCGCGCCCCTCCTCGTCCTCCTGGCGTCGGCTCTGACCGCCCCGGCCCTGGCCCACCACTTCGGGGTTCTCTTCTGGCACGCCTCCCCCAATGACGAGGCGGCTCTCCGGGGCATCGAGAAGGCTCTGGCCGAGATCGGGCGTACGGACGAGCTCACCATCGTCCACGCCGACTCGGACCCCGAGCGCGGCCGGGCCGAGCTACGACGGCTGCGCGACGAGGGTGTCGACCTCGTGTTCGCCCTCGGCACCGAGGCCGCCCTACTCGCCCGGGACGAAATCAACGACCTCCCCGTCGTCTTCACCGCGGTCACCAATCCGGTGGAGTCCGGCGTCGTCCCCGACTGGTCGGGCTCCCGGTCCAACCTCGCCGGCAACAGCAACTGGATCGACTCCCCCACCGTGCTGCGGGTCTTCCAGAAGGCCGTGCCCGGCCTCCACAAGCTCGGCATCCTCCGCTCCACGCAGTCCGGGGTGGTCAGCGCGGCCGAGCTGCGGGCCATGAGCGAGTACCTCGCGGAAGACGGTGCCCCCTCCGTCTCGCTGGTGGAGAGGATCATCGACGACGTCGCCGAGATTCCTTCGGCCATCCAGGGACTCCTCGACGAAGAGGTGCAGGCGGTGTGGATCCCCATCGACTTCCTCATCTACCAGAACCTGGATGCGGTCCGCACGGCCGTGGGCGACAAGGGCCTCCCCCTCGTGTCGTCGTCTCTCCGCGGAGCCGAGGCCGGAGCGGTGGCGGGGATCCTCGTGGACTACGAGCTCCTGGGAAAGCGCGCCCTCGAGATCGCCCTGCGCATCACGGAAGGCGGCGAGGAGCCGGGCAACATTCCCGTGGGGACCATGCGCGGCTACATGGTCGTCGTCAACCTGACCGCGGCCGAGCGTTGCGGGTACGAGCTTCCCCTGTCTCTTCTGGCCCTGGCGGACAGGATCCTCCAGGAACCCGCGATCGGAGGGAACGCCGATGGCAGGTGACCGCACCGCCCGGTACCCGCTGAGCTTCAAACTCGCCGCCTGCCTCGGGGCCATCGCCGGCATTCTTCTCGCCTTTCTCTTCCTCTGGTTCGGCCCTCACGTCCGGCAGAGCTTCCTCGAGGGAAGCGACCGGCTCGTGTCGCTCAGCCAGGAGGAAATGGAGGACCAGGTCGAGAAGAGCACGAGTGAGAGCACCCGCCTCCTCGCGGACATGATCCACCACACCACCGAGTCGCGCGGTCGCCATCTCGCCGATCTTCCCCTGTCGCTCTACGCCGGGAGCCTGGAGTCGTTGCGATCGGCCATCCAGGAGGACGACGAGCGCCGCAGTCGGCGCCTCGAGGCCAACGTCGACATCCTGGCCGCGGAGATGGACAAGCGCTTTCTGCATGAGGTCGCCCTCCGGCTGGACCAGCTGGCCACGGAGCAGAGCGACCTCGCCGAGGGGTTTGCCCGGGGGGTGCGGCGCTCGCTGGTGCTGGTGGCCGGGGGGGCCTTCCTGCTCCTCGTGCTACTCCTCGCCCTCGGCCTCGATCGGGCCGTCCTCCATCCGATCCGTCGCCTCACCCGCGCCACCCGAGCGGTGGCCCAGGGTGACCTCGGAGTCGACGTGGAGGTGCGGTCGCAGGACGAGCTGGGGGCCCTCGCCACCGCCTTTTCGACCATGGTGCAGGAGCTTCGCACGACCCGGTCCGCTCTCGAGACCAAGAACCTCCAGCTCGAGGAGCTGAACCGGAGCCTCGAGGGAGAGGTGAGCAAGAAGACGGCCCATCTGGAGGGTACCGTCGATGACCTTCGCCGGACCCAGAGGCTCCTCATCCATGCCGAGAAGATGGCCTCCCTGGGCAAGCTCGCCGGGGGTGTGGCCCACGAGTTCAACAACCTCATCGGGGGCATCCGCGGGTGCGCCCAGGAGCTCCTCGACGCCGAGGACGAGCCCGATCGACGCGAAACCTTCGAGGTCATCCTCCGTGCGGCCGGGCGCGCCAGCTCCATCACCGACCAGCTCCTCCGCTTCTCGCAGACGAGGGCCCTCCGGCCGGAACCCCTCGACGCGTCCCGGATCCTCGAGGAAGCCATGCTTCTCGTCGAGGGAGCGGCCCGCAAGCGCGGGGTGAAGATCGAGAGGAGCTTCGAGGGGCCGACCCCGCTCCTGGCGGACAGCGACGCGCTGCACCAGGTTTTCCTCAACCTGATCACCAATGCCGTGCAGGCCATGCCCGACGGAGGCACTCTCACCCTGAGTCGCCGCCTCGAAGGCGGGACGGCCGTGTTCTCGATCACGGACACCGGCCACGGGATCCCTCCCCGAAACCTCGACAAGATCTTCGAGCCCTTCTTCACCACCAAGGATGGCGCCGCCGACCCCTTCCTCCGCGGCACGGGCCTCGGACTCTCCGTTTGCCAGGGGCTGGTGGAAGCCCACGGGGGAAGCCTGTCCGTCGAGAGCTCCGAGGGGCGCGGCACACGGGTCGATGTCACCCTCCCCGATCGACCCCGGGCGGTGGACGGCGACCAGGAGGGACGAGCCCGACCATGACGAGCAAGGAATCGCGCGCCGACCAGAAGCTTCCTCGCCTCCGGATCCTCGTGGCCGACGATGAGGAGAGCATGCGTCACTTCCTCCAGCGCGCCCTCACGCGCCGCCACTTCGAAGTGGAGTGCGTGGAGTCGGGTGAAGAGGCTCTGCGCGCCTACCGGTCCCGGCGACACGACCTCGCCCTTCTGGACCTCAAGATGCCGGGCCTCTCCGGCCACGACGTGCTCGTCGAGCTCCGGCGCGAAGATCCCGAGCTCGCGGTCATCCTCATGACCGGGCACGGTTCCATCCGCTCCGCGGTTGAAGCCATGCGAGAAGGTGCCTTCGACTACATCACCAAGCCCTTCGAGACCGACGAGCTCGCGTTGCAGGTCGAAAGGGCCCTCGAGAGACGACGCACCATCCGCGAGAACCGGGAGCTGAAGAGCCTGCTCGACACCCGTCCGGGTTTTGCCGGCCTCATCGGGCAGAGCCCCGCCATGCGGCACGTCTACCAGACCATCGAGCTGCTCCAGAAGTCGCGGGCCACCGTGCTCATCACCGGCGAGTCCGGAACGGGCAAGGAGCTGGTCGCCCGCGCCATCCACCTCCGCTCCGAACCCGGCGGAGACTTCGTCCCCGTCCATTGTGCGGCCATTCCCGGGACCCTCTTCGAGAGCGAGCTCTTCGGCCACGAACCCGGAGCGTTCACCGGTGCCACCTCGATGAAGCGCGGCCTCGTGGAGAGGGCGGACGGCGGGACGCTGTTCCTGGACGAGATCTCGGAGGTGCCCACGGCCCTCCAGGTCAAGCTGCTGCGGTTCCTCCAGGAGCGCACCTTCCGCCGGGTGGGGGAAACCGAAGAGAGGACGGTCGACCTGCGCGTGATCGCCGCCGCCAACCGTGATCTGGCCGAGGAGGTTGCCGCGGGACGTCTTCGCGATGATCTGTACTTCCGACTCAACGTCGTTCCCGTGCATATTCCCCCTCTTCGCGAGCGACGAGAGGACATCCCGGTTCTCGCCGCCCACTTCCTCGAACAGCAGTGCGCGGCCCGGGAGGACTCTCCCCGTGCCTTCACCCGCGAGGCTCTCATCGCCCTGACCTGTCACCCCTGGGCGGGAAACGTGAGGGAGCTCCAGAACCTGGTGGAGCGTGTCTCCATCCTTCATGCGGGAAGGGAGGTCCTCGACACCGCCCATCTTCCCCCCCTCCTGGACACGGGCTCGAGCGAGGGCGCCGGGGCCACGGATGGCGACCTCGGCTCTTTCCAGTCCGCGCAGCAGCGATTCGAGCGGCACTACCTGGAGCGCCTTCTCCGCGAGGCGGGCGGAAACGTGAGCCGGGCCGCCCGCACGGCCGGCCTCTCCCGGCCGAGCCTTCACCGAAAGCTCAACGAGCTCGGACTCGACCCTGACGGGTTTCGAGGCTCCTGAGAGGCCGGGTGCCGACGGTCACTCGATGACCGTCACCCGCACACAGGGAGTCGACCCGAATCCTTCGGGGCGAAGCGGGTCGCGCACCAGGGCCTGCAGGACGAACACGAGCCCGGGCCGCAGGTTGACCCTCACCTCGTTGACGATGGAGACGAAGGAGGGTAGGGCGGGAGCCCGAGGGCAGGTCGCGAGTCGGGGCGGCCCCAGCGCCGCCAGGGGACCGCCGGGGCCCGAGACCCCGACGGTGTCGCAGACGAGCCGGGTCCCGGCGGTGAAGCCCGACGACGAGGGGTCCGGGTCGAAACAAAAGGGGACTCCTCGGGCCAGCCGGGTGTTGCTCCCGCGGTCCCCCACATCCGCGAACAGGAGATAGGGGGTGGACGCCGTCCGGCCCTGGATCTCCAGGATGAGGGGGCCGCCATTGATGAACTCCTGGTCCACCGCTCCCGCCCGTCCATTGAACCGCAGGAGCCCCGACGCCGTGTCGAAGGACGGATCGGTGAAGACCCAGACATCACCGAAGAGGGCGCCGGCGTTGTTGCCCCCGTGCAGGTAGGCCAGCCGCGAGGTGGAGTCGAACACGAGGACCGCGTTATTCCTCCGGGTCGGTGGCCTCTGGATCGAGAGCCTCGTCCACACGTCGGTCACGAAGTCGAAGGCCCACGTATCGTCGAAGATCCTGCCGCCGAAGTTCCCTCCGACCAGGAGCCAGCGCTCGAGATCCCGATCGACGGCGGAGCTCATGAAGGCGCGCTCATCGGGAGAGAGAAGGGTGGGGATCTGCGCCCACTCGAGCGTGGTCAGATCCAGCTCCCATGTGTCATCGAAGTAGGTCTCCCGCCTGTTTCCCCCGAAGAGAACCACCCTTCCCCGAGGCCCGTCTCCGGCCATCACCGCGCCGAAACGTGATGGTGGAGCATCCATCGTGTCCAGCAAGGAGAGCTGCCCCGTGGCCAGGTCCAGCGACCACGTCGAATCGAGGAAGATGTCGTTGTTCGCCCCTCCGAACAGGATGGCGCGATCACCGCTCCGGTCCACGGCCGCCGCCGCGCGAAACAGAGGAGGCAACCCCGCCGGAATGAACGGCGACCACGTGTCGGTGGCGAGGTCGAAGGCCCACGCGTCGTCGAGAATCTCCAGGGCGGTGTTCGCCCCGCCGAGAACGATCATCCGTCCCCGGGCACGATCGTGGATGGTGGTGGCATTGAAGCGGGCCGGAGGCGAAACCGGGGGATCCAGGCGGGTCCACCCTCCGGTGGCCACGTCGAGCGCATGGGTCTCGTCAAGCGCTTCCAGGACGAAGCCGCCGAAGACCACGAGCCGCCCCCGGGCCTCGTCGAAGACTCCCGACTGCTCGGCGATCAGCCCTGGGCTCTCTCCCGAAACAGGAAGGGGCGCCCAAGTCCGGGCGAAGTCGGCGCCCGCGGGGAAGACCAGGCACGAGGCAACGAGCACGAGCAGGCTCCACCCCGGAAGGCGCGGCATCAACGCATCCCCGGGCATCGCAGGAATCCTGCGGGCCTACTCTTCATCCTCGAAAAGGTCGTCATCTTCGTCCTCGTCGTCGTCATCATCGAGGTCGTCGTCGTCGAAGTCATCGTCGTCATCGTCATCATCGTCATCGTCATCATCATCGTCATCGTCATCATCATCGTCGTCGTCGGGATCCCATTCTTCGTCCTCGTCGTCGCCCAGATCGAGGTCGTCCTCTTCGTCGGCTTCGCCGAAGAAGCCCTCGTCCACGTCCGAGTCGGACGCCTTTCCGCCCTTTCGAGCAGCCATCGTCTGCCTCCATCATTCGTACTGAACGATCCAAGGGGCACCCTTGAGGTAGGCCCGGGGTACCGCCTGTCTCTATCCATAGCACGGCCTCCGAGGGCTGAAAACGTTTTTTTCGCACCTCCCGAGGTCGTGGTAAGCTCGACCCCGAGGCGGTCCGTCCCCTCCCGGTACGGGGCAGAAGATCTGGACCCGCCCCAGGGAGCCGACGACCTCCATGGACACCGGTGACGAGCACGGCATCGAGATCCAGGGCACGGTGGAACGGGTGCTCTACCGAGCCGTCTCCGACGGGTACACGGTGGCAGTTGTCCGGGACCTCGACGACCGTGTGTGGAAGGTCGTGGGCTCTCTGCTGCCACAGGACCCGCCGGTTCTCCTGCGTATCCGTGGCGCGGTGGAGATCCATCCCAAGTACGGGAGCCAGCTCCGCATCCTGGAGGCCGTTCCGGCGTTGCCGACCTCCCGAGCCGGGGTGGAGCGCTACCTCTCCTCGGGCGCCGTGAAGGGGATCGGCCCTGTCCTTGCCCGGCGCCTCGTCGACCATTTCGGCGACCAGGTCCTGGAGGTCGTCGACCGGTCTCCCCGGCGCCTCCTCGAGGTCGAGGGTGTGGGAGAGGTGCGCCTCACCCAGATCCTCGACTCCTGGAGCCGCCAGACCGCCCGGAGAGATACCGCCGTCTTCCTCCACGGCCTCGGGCTCGGTCCCTCGCTCGTGAGCCGGATCCACAGGGTCTACGGTGACGACGCCGCGGCTCGGGTGCGCGAGAATCCCTACCGCCTGATCCAGGATGTGGGGGGAGTCGGGTTCCGGACCGCCGATCGGATCGCCCGCGAGCTCGGCATCGAGGAGGACTCTCCCGACCGCCTGGCCGCTGCCTGCGGGCACGCCCTGAGCGAGGCCGCTCAGAGTGAAGGGCACACGTGTCTCCCCCACGAGGTGATGGCCCGAAGAGTGGAGCGTCTCCTGTCGTGCGACCGGCAAAAGGCGGCCACGGCCCTCGACCAGGCACTCGCCACCGGCCTCCTGGTGGCCGAGCCCACCGCGGAGGGTGGCCCCCTCATCTACCTCCATTCATTGCACTGGACCGAGAGCTCCGCGGCCGAGATCCTGCTGAATCTGGCGTCGGCCCGCAGGAAGGGTGGACCCATCGAGGCGGAGAGCGCCCTGGCGTGGGCCGAGTCTCTCCTCGAGATCCGGCTGAGCCCGGGACAGAAGGGTGCGATCGAGGCCGCTCTCAACGAGAAGATCGCCGTGATCACGGGCGGCCCCGGCGTGGGCAAGACCACGGTCATCCGGTCGATCTGCACCATCCTCGAGGCCAACAACCGGCGCATCGCGCTGGCCGCCCCCACCGGTCGCGCGGCCAAGCGACTGCAGGAAGCGACCGGCCGCAGCGCCCGCACCCTCCACCGGTTGCTCCGCTTCGACCCCGAATCGGGGGGCTTTTCCCATGACCCGGACAACCCCCTTCCCTACGACACGGTGATCGTCGACGAGTCCTCGATGATCGACCTGGCTCTCTTTCACGCCCTGCTCTCCGGCCTCGATCCGGGGACGTCCCTCGTCCTCACCGGCGACGTGGACCAGCTCCCCTCGGTCGGACCGGGACGGGTCCTCGATGATCTGATCCGATCCGGCCGGATCCGGGTCGTCCGGCTGGAGGAGATCTTCCGGCAGAAGCGGGAGAGCCGGATCGTCATCAACGCCCACCGGATCCACCGCGGACTGCTGCCCGAGTCGGCAACGGGAGCCGCACTGTCCGACTTCTACTTCATCGAGCGCGAGCACCCTCTCGAAGCTCGGCGCCTCCTGGTGAGGCTGGTCAAGGAGGAGATTCCCCGCAAGTTCGGTCTGGATCCGCGCACCGAGATCCAGGTGCTCACTCCCATGCACAAGGGGATCTGTGGCGGGGTGGCCCTCAACGCCTGCCTCAAGCTGGCCCTGAACCCGCGACAGGAAACGCTCCTCCCCGACGACGACGGGGAGCGAGACCCGGGCGACGCCCCCCCGGAGCTCGAGGACGTGGCCTGGAACGAGACCGAGGAGACGTTTCTCCCCCACAACGCGTTCTTCGATCCCGGAGACCGGGTCATGCAGATTCGGAACGACTACGAGAAGGAGGTCTTCAACGGCGACGTGGGGACGGTGGTCGCTGCCGCCGACGGCGGAGGCATCGTGATCGACTTCGATGGCCGCCACGTGGCGTACGCACCCGACGAGCGCGATCAGCTCCTGCCCGCGTACGCCATCACGGTGCACAAGGCCCAGGGAAGCGAGTATCCCTGCGTGGTGCTCCCGCTGACCCTCGAGCACCGGGTCATGCTCCAGAGAAACCTCCTCTATACGGGGGTCACACGGGCCAAGAGCCTGGTCATTCTCGTGGGCTCGAAGGAGGCCCTCCGCATCGCGGTGGAGAACCGGAGGGACCACGGGCGATTCTCAGGCCTCAGGGGGCGACTGTCCGCGAGCCCGGCTCACTCCCCCTCCAGGGAGAGCCCTTCGAGCAGCTGAAGCTCCACGCGCAGCACGTCCCCCACGTCGAGCCGGCGGAGGAGACTCTCGATCTGGATCGCGGTGGGCTCACCTCGCAGCAGCCTCCGGCGAATCGCCACCCGGGCCCCCCGCACGAAGGCCCAGCCCTCGGAGGGACACCCCGGATTCCACAGGAATCGAGGCGACGCCGAGGTCCGGAAGGCGGACAGTACCGAAAACGGCTGACGTCCGCCGGTCTCGGCCTGGACCAGGACATCCCGGCGACGCTTGGGATTGACGGTCCGGCGGCTTTCGGCTCCGTGGAGGAAGGCCGCCCCCAGAACCCGGCTCCCGGAGTGGGGCCGGTAGTGCCACTCCTCGTCCCGCCCCGACAGGTTCACGAGGCCGACTCCTGCCGGGCCATGGACGAGAGCCAGCTCTCGCTCGCCCGGCGAGGTCACGAGGTGCGTGAGCCCGCCCCTCTCCTCGGAGAGGTCGATCTTCCAGAGGATCCGCCCTTCCTCGATGGTGAGGCGAGCCACGCTGCCCCGGGCGCCGAGGAAGAGCACGTCGCCCAGGGAGGGCAGGAATGCCCGCCGGGGAGCCACCACGACGGCATCCACCACGGGCTCCTTGCCCAGCAGCTCCCGCGTGTCCACGGCAAAGAGCTGCACCCCCGTGGAACCCTGGAGGCCCTGGACCTCGACCATGTGCGGCAACTCCCCGGATGCTTCCCTGCCCGCGACGAGCTCGTCGACCACGATCCGCACGAGGAGGTCCGCCCTCCCGTCCGTGTCCAGGTCTTCGGCCCTGACGTCGAACCGACATCCCCGCGGTGCCGCGGGTCCCTTCCACAGGACAGAGCCATCGCGGCCGCTGAGAGCCAGCAAGATCTGTTCGCCGTCGCCATCGCGCCTCTCCGTTGCCGCCGCGACCACCAGATCGGTCGCTCCGTCGCCGTCGAGATCGACGCCGGCGGGGATCCCCGCGATCCCGGTGCTGCCGAGGCTCGGGACCCGCAGCACGCTGGCCTCGTCGGCGATGGCCTCGACGGGAATCGAGAACAGGACCTGCGGTACGGTGCCCCGCTGACCGTGATGCGGAAGGACGCTCTCGAGAGACGGTGACCCGAGGCCGAGCCGCGATGCGGTCACGATTCCTCGGCGCCACGAGACCGCTCCCAGGCCTGCCGGCTCGCCGAAGAGACCGACGCGGGTGGCCCGGAGGTCGCCCGACCCGACGCTCAGCCTGGCCAGATCGATGAACGCCGGGGGTTTCTCGACGTCGGGGGGAATGACGGCAAGGATCGGGAAGTCGCGGGTTCCCGCGGCGGCCAGCAACGTGAGGAGGATCTCCTGTCGCCCGTCGCCGTCCACGTCGAGGAGGGCCGGCGGTCCCTCGAACCGTCCGTTGAACCCCCACTCCCGGATCACGCCCCCACCACGCCCCGACAGGGCCACCAGGCGATGGTCCCAGCTCATGGAGCGGGAGAGACCTTCCGCCCGGGCCTCCACGAATGCCACGTCATCCAGGCCATCGCCATCGAGCTGGCCCCTCACGAAGGACCCGGCCATCCGGTGCGGTGATTCCCAGCGCCAGAGAACCGATGTCTGGGCCCCCGCCAGACAATAGACTCCGCCATCGGTGCCGGTGGCCACGAGCTCCACCGCCCCGTCCCCGTCGATGTCTCCCACCGCGGGCAGAAGCATCTCGCCGGTGTCGGGAAGATACCGGTAGTGAACGTCGAGCTCGCCGCTGACCTTCGGCTCGAGAGCGTGAACGGCTCCGTCGAGCACCAGGACGAGATCGAGAAGCTCGCCCGTGAAGGGAGCCAGGGCCAGGGCCACACTTCTCCGCACCTGCCCCGGCAGACCGCCCAGAGGGCTCAGGTCGGGATAGTCCAGCCGCAGGACACGAGCCTCGGACGTGGGTGAGAAGACGTCGATCCCCAGCGCCGTGGGGACGAGAATCTCGCTCCCTGGGCTCCGCCTGAGGATGTTCCCGACTGCGAACGGAGTGCGGAGCTCGGGGTCCGACGAGGAGCCCTTTTCCCCCTCGAGCTCGAAGGTGCGCACGGGCCTCCCGTCGAGCCCCTGAAGCATCTGGACCCGCCCCGTCAACCTCACGAGCAAGTTGTATTCCCCTTCCCCCTCCCGGCCCGTCCGCGGATCCAGGTCCACGGCCGAGAAGAACGGAAGGGTCCGGGTCCGGGTCCGCTCCCCGCGGGATGAGGCGGCGCGCGACCAGCGCGGATCGGGCGCCTCGGGGAGCTCGGTCTGCCACACGACGCTGCCGTCCTGCGCGGAGCGGACCACGATGAAGTGACGTCCTCCCTGGACCTCGGACGAGACGAGGTCCGGTATGCCGTCTCCATTGAGGTCGACGCACTCCCGTCCGAAGCTGCGGAGGCCCGGGACCTCGAGAAACTTCGGCTCCACCCCGCTCCAGAGCACCAGGATTCCCCGACCCTCGATTCCCAGGGCCACGTCCGCCAGACCGTTGAGGTCGAGGTCGGCCACCACGAGATCGGAGACCGGTCCGGCATCGAGAGGGAACTGGTCTCGCAGCGAAAGATCCTTGCCGGAATGGACGGAGAGCCAGAGCTGCAGCTCATCCCCACACACCGTGATGATGTCCCGGAATCCATCTCCATCGAGGTCGGCGCAGGCCGGCGGACAGCGAAAGTAGCCCACCGTCGCCGGGAAGGAGCGCTCGGACAGCAGCCGCCCCCCGCTCTCCCGCACGATGCGGCAGTGACCGGTGGGATCCAGGCTCGCTCCCTCTTCGGAGAGGACGAGGATCTCCAGACGTCCATCCCCGTCGAGATCGGCGAGATGGGGCGGCAACGAGTTGCGCGAGGTGGGATAGATGTTCGTGCGGAGCACGTCCTCGAGCAGGAGCGTGACGTCCCGGGTCCTCTCGCGCGTGACCTCGACCGTCCTCTCCTCGCGTACGTGGAGAAGATCGGCGACCTCGATGCGGTAGCTCCCCGGAGCGACGTCGCTCTCCCAGAAGCGCTGGCGAATCTCCTGCTCGACGCCGTCCGGCGGGATCAACCGCACGGCAGCCTCGGGATGCACCGCGATCCTCAGCCGTCCCAGATTCCTGGCCAGCTCGACCACGTAGGCCTCGCCCGAAGGCGAGCGCCTCGGGCGGTTGCCCTCGACAGGCTCCCAGCTCGCCCATTCCCCGTCCGGCTGGATCTCCACGAAACCGATGGCGGGAGAGTGGTCCTCCATGCGGACCTCGACCCGATACCTTCCCGCCGAGGGAATGTCGATCCCGCGCCCGCCCGAGGATCCCCGGAAGTGCGTGCCGTGCTCATTGGTCAGGGTGATGGAGGCCACCCCCTCGGGAACATCGAGAAGGACTCTCCGCCGTTTGAGGTCGGGAGCGATGTGGTTGCGTCCCCTCACCAGGACGATCTCCTCGTCCCGATCGAGATAGCCCTCCAGCTCGAGCTTGAGGCGGCACGGGCCCGGCTCGAGGGGAATGGGATCGAGCTTTCCCGTTTCCCCCTTGTGGATGCCGTCGATGAACACTCGCGCCCCGGGGGGAGACGTCTCGACCATCAGCGTCGTTCGGCGTCCGAAGGTCCACCACAGCGAGACGAGACCGACCACGAGCAAGGCCAGCGCCACCAGGGCTCCCCGCGCTCGATGCCGCTTGAGAGCACGGGCGGCCCGGACCAGGGGAGCGGGTGGACGGGCAACGATCGCCTCGTGGTCAAGAAACCGCTCCAGATCGTCGGCGAGGTCGCCCGCCCGGGGATACCGGTGCGCGGGATCCTTCTCGAGAGCGGTGAGGATGATGGTCTCGAGGTCTCGGGGAAGAGCAGGGTTGGCGCGCGAAGGTCGCTCGGGTTCCAGTGTGAGGATCTTGCGCAGGACCTCCTGGGAGGAAGCGCCCCGGAAGGGCAGGCGCAGCGTCGTGAGCTCGTAGAGAGTCACGCCCAGACTGTAGACGTCGGTGCGCCCGTCGACGATGGCCCTCTGCCCGAGAACCTGCTCCGGGCTCATGTAGCTGGGGGTCCCGAAGGACTCTCCGGTCCGGGTGATGGCGGTGTCCTCGACGTCACGGGCCAGGCCGAAGTCCATGAGCATCGGCTTGCCCTCGCCATCCAGAATGATGTTCGAAGGCTTGATGTCCCGGTGGATGACCCCGTGGTCGTGGGCGTACTGGGCCGCCTTTGCCAGCTGGACGACGAGCTTGACCGCCTCCAGCATGAAGTCCCGATCGGGAACCGGCGGCGTGCGCGTGATGTCCTCGGAATGGCCTCGTCCCCCACCGAGACTGGTCACCGCGGTGGCGAGATCCCGGTGGCTGACCGACGGGCGGTTCGCGAAGCGCAGCTCCTCGATGACGGCGTCGAGAGTCCGCCCCTCGATGTACTCCATCGAAAAGTAGTGGGTGCCGTCTTCCTCCCCCGTCTCGTGGATGCGCACGATGTTGGGATGATCGAGCTTGCCCGCGGCCTCGGCCTCCCTCCGAAAGCGGTGGACCTGCGTCTGGCTCTGGGCGGCAGAGAAAGGGAGGACCTTGAGTGCGACCCGGCGACCGTCCGCCGCGTGCTCGGCGAGATAGACCACCCCCATCCCGCCGCGGGCGATCTCCCGCAGAATCCGGTAGGTTCCGATCTGCCTCTTCATGCTCGGCCCGTCCTCACCGGTCCGGTTCAAGACATCCGCCGCCCGCTGGACATACGATCCGGACCCGACGAACGCTCCCCCCCTGGTCCACCGCCCCGAGCTCCGGTTGACGAGGCGATGCCTCGATTCTATCAAGTCACTGGAGCAGAAGCGGATGGGTCGGTTCCCTTCCGGCTCCGCGCCCCGGGAGTCGACCGCCTTGTCGCCAGCCCACCTGCCACACCTGACGGGCCTCCTGCTCGACGCGGGGAACACCCTCCTCGAGCTCGACCATGGCCTCATGGCCCGGCACTTCGCACCCGGAGGCGACCTCCCCGAGGAGGCGGTCCGACTTGCCGAGCAAACGGTACGGCGCCAGCTCGACGCGTTCGTGAGGAGGAGCTCCACCGAGTCTCCCGACACGCTGAGATACTACCTCGACCTGGTGGGCCAGCAGCTGAACCTCCCCCGGAACGACCGGAATCGAGGGGTCGAGGGGCTCTGCGCCTTTCATCGGGAGGCAAACCTCTGGCAGCGGGCAGCCCCCGGGTCCCACGAAACGCTGAGAACGCTGCGGAAGAGGGGGCTGCGCATCGGGGTCGTCTCGAACTCGCGCGGGGACGTCGCCGGTCTCCTGTCGCGGCTCGGACTGGGAGAGCTCCTTGACACCGTGATCGACTCGGGAATCCTCGGGGTGGAGAAGCCGGATCCGGCCATCTTCCGGGCCGGGCTCGCCGGGTTGGGGGTGGAGGCCTCGCGATGCGCCTACGTGGGCGACCTCCCCTCCGTCGACGTACGTGGAGCAAGGCGCGCCGATCTCGAGCCGATCCTCATCGATCCGGCGGGGGTCTTTGCCGACGTTGCGTGCATCAAGATCCAGCAGCTCATGGACTTGTGCACGCTCTTGAATACGGGGCCGAATCAGACCCCATCCCCCCCGGGTTCGCCGTAAACCTCGGGGCTCCTTTCGTCCGAAGAAAGACTCGGCCGATAACGTCCTGGGCGCCCCCTCCCCGGGGATGCCCTCTTCACCGGGAAACGCCATGGCCTCCATCGACGAGATCTTTGCCCTCATCAAGGAGCACGGCGCTTCGGATCTGCACATGACGACCGGAGCTCCGCCGATGCTGCGGGTCTCCGGGGAGATGCAGCCGATCCAGTACGATCAGCTCACTCCCGAGCTCAACCGACGGCTCCTCTACGAGCTCATGAGCGAGGAGCAGATCCAGAAGTTCGAGCGCGACAAGGACATCGATTTCTCCTACGAGATTCCAGGGGTCACGCGCCTGCGCTGCAATATCTTCGAGCAGAGGAAGGGCATCGCCGGGGTCTTCCGGCTCATCTCCACGAGCATCTGCCCCATGGAGCAGCTCGGACTGCCCAAGCAGGTCCTCGACTTCGCCACCCTGCCGGCCGGGCTCGTGCTGGTGACGGGATCCACCGGAAGCGGAAAGTCGACGACGCTGGCCTCCCTCGTGGACCACGTGAATGCCAACTACCGCCGTCACATCATCACCATCGAGGACCCCATCGAGTACATCCACCACAACAAGATGTCGCTCGTGAACCAGCGCGAAGTGGACACCAACACGCGCTCGTTCGCCACCGCGCTCCGCGCGGCGCTACGCGAGGACCCCGACATCATCATGGTGGGCGAGATGCGCGACCTCGATACCATGCAGCTCGCCATCACGGCGGCCGAGACCGGCCAGCTCGTGTTCGGCACCCTGCACACCACCGGTGCCCCCCAGACCATCGACCGGATCATCGACGTCTTCCCGTCGAGCCAGCAGTCCCAGATCCGCGTCATGCTGGCCGAGTCCCTCAAGGGAGTCGTTTCCCAGCGTCTCCTCCCCCGAAAGGATGGGCGGGGACGGGCGGTGGCCTGCGAGATTCTCTCCGTGACCAATGCGGTGGCCAACATGATCCGGGAGCACAAGACCTACCAGGTCCCGTCCATCATGCAGACCGGCCGCAAGGACGGGCAGCAAACGATGGACGTTCACCTGCAGGACCTGGTCCGCAGGAATCTCATCTCGCGTGAGGTGGCGACCACCAACGCCACCAACAAGGGCCTTTTCCAGCCCACGGCCCAGATGGTCGGATCCGAGGTCTGATCCATGAGTACCGACGGCGCGATCGACGCGAACACCACCCAGGAAGCCATCCATCTCGGGAAGGTCAGAGGTGACCTGTCCGTCTTCACCATCTTCGATCTCACCCAGATGATGATGCTCGGCCAGAAGTCCGGCCTTCTCACCATCGACTGCCGGGAGCGTCGCGGCTACATCTACTTCGACGACGGGCAGATCGTGAGCGTCACCGATGATTCCCTGTTCCAGGGGACGGCGGCGGCGTTCCGGGTCTTCCTGTGGCAAGGGGGAGTGTTCGAGCTGGACCTGAGCAAGAAGTCCTCGGAGCGGAACATCAAGGTCCCCACCGAGAACCTCATGCTCGACATCGCACGTCAGCTCGACGAAGCCCAGGCCGAAGGCGGCGCGGAAGGGCTCGACCCCTGGGGTGGCAGCGACGGCGAGGCCGAGATCGACGCCCTCAAGCGAGACCGTCTCCGCCGCATCAACAAGACCTTTCGCGAGATCGCCACCAGCGTGCTGGGCAAGGCCGACCCGTCTGCCCTTCCGCTTCTCGACATCCTTCTCGAGGACGCCCGCTCCCGGGGAAGCGATTCGCTCTTCCTCGTTCCCGGAGCTCGTCCCCAGATCCGGGTCAGCGGGAGCATCGTCGAGCTGGATTGCCGCTCCGTTCTCTCCGAGCGACAGGTCGAGAGCCTCGTCGATTGCCTCCTTCCCGAGACGGCCAAGACGCGCCTGATCCGGGAACGTGAGGTTCAGCACCTTCTGGACCGCTGTGGGCAGCACCCCCAGAAGGTCGTGGCCACGGTGGGAGCGGGAGGTACGGTCGTGTCCCTCCACACCCTTCCCAGCGCCCTCGATACCATCCAGCAAGCCGGGATTCCCGAGGCCGTCTACGAGACCGTCACCCGACCCGGCGGAGGCATCCTCGTGGTGGCAGGAATGCCTCCCGATGCCCTCGATGCCCACGTCGCGGGGCTCGTGGGTGAGGCATCGAACCGCACCGGATGCCTCTCTGCGGTCCTGCTTCGCACGGTGGACTTCGCCCTGACCCCCTCCAAGGGGCTGGTGATCCTGAGAAAAGTCCGCGACGGAAGCGGCCAGCTGGCCCGGGCCCTCCGCCGGACGCAGGAGCAGTCCCCGCGCATCGTCGGCCTGGCTCCTCTCGAGGAGGCCGAGGTGGCCCGTCAGATCATCGCCCTGGCCCGCCGCGGCACCTCGGTCGTGTGTGGCCTCTCGTCCCCCGACCTGGATCGAACCCTGGAGTGCCTGCAGTCGGTCGAGGCCCGGCTGTCCGCGGCCTCGGGGGACGAGACCCTCCTCCATTTCGTCCGCGGCCTGGTCCAGCTCGAGCCCGCCCCGGAGAACGACGGAGACCAGACCTTGCTCCGCGTGGCCTCCGTCCTGTCCGGGACCAGCGTTCACGAGAAGCTGGCCCGGCTCTAGGAGCCTGCGTCACGGACAGCTTGGCGCCTGCCGGCAAAAAACAAAGCCTCGAGGGATCTCTCCACCGAGGCTTTGCTTTGCTTGGACTTCCAGGTCGACCGCGCGAGTCGTCGCGTGACGACTCCGTCACCCTGGGGTCTTACATCGTGTCGCGCAAAGACCGGGCCGGCTTGAAGCCGACGGTCTTGCTGGCCTTGATCCGGATGGTCTCTCCGGTCTGCGGATTCCGCCCCGCCCGGGCCTTGCGGTTGCGCACGTTGAACGTTCCGAACCCGACGAGCTGTACGGACTTGTCTTTCTTCAGCCCTTTTCGGATTCCGTTCATGACCGCGCTCACGCAGTCCTCGGCAAAGGACTTCGAGGAGCCCGTTTCCCGGGCGACGAACTCGGTGAGGCTCGCTTTGTTCATGCCCCCTCCTCGTGTCACCGGTTCGGCTCGAGGGGTCCCTCCCCTGCGAAGTCGCCCTTGCGAAATCGCTCGGCGGCGAGGAACCCCCGAACCAACAACCTCTACTACTTTCGGGCCCTCTTCTTGGCAGCCTTCTTCTTCTTGCCGGCCTTCTTCTTCTTGCCAGCCTTCTTTCGGGTCTTCTTCTTCGCGGTTGCCTTCTTCTTGGTCGTTCGCTTCTTGGCCGTCCGCTTCTTCGCGGCCTTCTTCCTCTTCTTCGCTGCCATTGATCGACTCCTTTCTGCAGAAACGTTTCTCGCAGGAACCGAGATGACCTCGGCTCTTCACGTGCTGAAGTCGTAGCGACGGGTGCCCTGATCCGACTCGTCTCGAGGGTTTCGACTCGTGACAAACGGACCGTTAGCATTCCCGTCAATCAGAGATGTATATCGGTCGGGTCCGGAGGCAGGTTTACAGAAAAATGTCGACCGGCCAGAAATTTGCGCACAAGGTCGTGCGCTGGCGGCGTCATCGGAGAGGTTCAATCGCGCTCCTCAATCATCATCCTCGAGCACGATCGTCTCCGAGAGTCTGGCCTCGGTCGACTCCGTGATGACCAGATCTCCGACCTCGCTGCCTGCCGTCTCCGCAGAGCGGTGTCGGTCCTCGACCTCCTCTTCGGTCAAGCACACCTCGTCGTCGTCGTCTTCGAGGACGAGCTCCTCCCGATCGTCTTCCGACAGGCCCAGACCGCTCGACCAGGCATCCTCCCCTTCCGCGGGAGCGACCGGAGCGTCTCCCACGAGCTCCTCCTCGGCCTCGACGTCGGAACGATACCGCAATCGAACGTCACCGATCTCGATCACGCTCAGGTCAAACAGGGTGGACTCCTGGACCAGCGGCATGTCGTCGAGGAGAGCTTCGGTGGACCCGATCGCGGACACCACCACCCCGGTCTTGGTGACACGGAGCGTGAGAACGGGACTCTCCATGCGACCTCCCGCCACCGGACAGCCGCTGTTGTCGAGGCCGATGCGGCACGACGCGGCCCTAAGCACGGAGAGGTCGAGAGTCGTCCCTGCCGCCTCGCCAGGGCAGTTCTCGATCACGAACCACCCGGAGAGGCGCTTCTTCCTGGAGGCGGCCAGGAGCCCCCCTCCCAGGACGAGGAGCAGGAGGCCTCCGCCACCGAACACCATGAGGAGCGCCTTCCGCGTGTACGCGACATCGATCGTCCTGGGCTCGATGGAGAGGACACCCGAGGCCCCGGACAGGCTCACACTCCCGATCGGCTCCTCGAGCCCGAGCCGGAAGCCCGGAGTGGGGAACCGGAAGCCGATGCGCGGATCACGCCGCAGCTCACCGAGGGTGGTCGAGGAGCCTCCAGTGGCCAGGAAGAAGGCGTCCAGCTCGCTGCCCGACGCTTCGATCTGCAGGATCTCCGCATCGGCCTTCGATTCGAGACCGGCACCGATGCGGTCGAGGGCCACATCCACGGAGACCGAGTAGCCTCCATCCATGCCGTCGCCGACCAGGAACCCCACCGCGACCCGGTCGAGATTCGATCCATCTTTCCGCAGGGAGATCTCCGGGGGCAGGAGAGCGAATCCGACGGGAATCTTCACCGTCGTGGTCCGATCGTCTCCGAACGTGACGGAGCTGCCATCCGTGGGGGTGATCTTCACGAAGTTGCGCGGACGGTCTCCCGGACGCGACAGCTGCACCCAGTCGTTGCGACCCCGCAACCACAGCCGCGTGGTGATCCCCGGCTTGGCCGGCAGCACCAGCGGCCCCTTGACGGGCTTCCCGTCGTCGTCCGTGAGCTCCAGACGCACCCCTTCGTCGCTCTCGATATCGATGTCGAGGGAGAGGCCGCAGGAGGCCGCGTTGCCCGGGGCGATCACGATCGTACCCTGAGTGGTACTCCACTCCCCGACCACGCAACGGAGGCTGTGGACGCTGCGATCGACGAAGAGGTCCACGTGGCCGACCTCGACGTCCCCCTCGACGAGCACGACCTGCTCGCCCCCGAAGGCCCGGAGCGTCACCGCCGAGTCCAGGGTGCCGGGCTGGAGACCGGTGACCACGACCTCGAGGTCCATGCCTCCTTCCGGTCCGAGGTGAATGCCCCCACTCCTGATCGGGATCCGGGCATCGCCTCGAGCCTCGAAGAGCTCGACGCTGGCCGTAGGGGTGGACACCACGTCGATGGTGACATCGGATCCGGTCGCGGCGCCGTTCCAGGACAGGCGCAGTGTCTCGGCGTGGGTCCCCCCCAGGCTCAGCGCGGCCGCTTTGATCGAGGTGTCGCCTCGAGTGAGGTGACAGAGGAAGCTCGGAGCCTCGATGACCTCGACCCGGGCCGTGAGGCGGCCTCCATCCGGCTCGAGCTCGATCCGGTCGCCGATCGTCTCGTTTGCGGTGAGACCGAAGGAGAGGCTCAGGCTCACCGTTTCCCCGGCGAGGGGAGCAGTGTCGGCATCGAATCCGAAGGTGAGCTCGACACGCTGTCCGGTGAGGCTGTCGGCGGTGAGAGCGAAGACGCTCGGATCCACCGTCACCCTTGCCGCGTCGGATCCCTGGACCTCGGCACGGAGCTCGACCTGGGCCCCGAGATCCACGATCTCCGGGGTCGCCATGAACGAAACCGTGATCGGTGCCGCGATCAGTGACCCGGCATCCTGTCCGGCCGCCCGGGTCAGGGTGGTTGTGAAGGTGCCCGGCGAAGCGGCCACGCTCGCCACCGGCATGCCGTAGTCGACGTGCAGGACCTGCTCGCAGCCGAAGCCATCGAAGAGGACTTCGCCCTCGAATTCGCCGTGCACGGAACGCCGGACCGAGAGCAGGAGATCGAGGCATCCCGTATCGTCGAGCACGATCGCCCCCGCCGGTTCCAGGGGCTGCCATCCCTCGGTCGTCATCTCGAGAAGATCGGCCTGTACGGCGATGGGAAAGCGATAGTCGATCCGGACGGTGCGCCCCTCGGCGGCAGGATTCCAGGCCAGCTTGACCGGAACCTGCTCCGTGGCTCCGACCTCTCTCGACTCGAGACGAAGGATTCCCGCCTTGGGCTCGAGCAGGGTGAAGGACGGATTGTTCCGCACCCGCAGCGCCCCCTGGACCACGCCCCCCGGAGGCGAGATGCGGACGGTGGTCAGGTCCACCTCGGTCTGCGGGGTGAAGGTCACACGGATGGGATACTCCTGCTGCGGAGCCAGGTTCTCGACCCCGTTGCAGCGGAAGCTGAGGAGGATCGAGCTGTCGATGTCGAGGTCGCGGTCGCAGTCGATGAGGGACGGGGTCACGATGAGATCCACCGGCTCATCGGACAGAACCTCCGCCGTGACCCGGAACTTCACACCGCGCCGGTCGAGTCCCTCGCTGGCATCGATGGTGAACCAGGTCACCGCCACCGGCTCCTCCACGGCCCTCTCATCCAGGTCGACCTCGATCTTCAGATCGGCGGGCCGGATGTACAGCTTCTCGACCGAAGCCCAGGTCCGGCCGCGGGCCGCCAGCTCGGTGATGGTCTCGATGCGACGAAGAGCGGCGTCGGTGGCCGTCTCCTTGTCGCCGTCTCTCCACCGGATGTGGAAGAGCTTGATGCGACGATCGGGTGAAGCCCCACCGTTGTAGTCGTTGTAGAGGCTGACGATCTCCTCCCAGCTCACGGCTCCCCGCTCGGTCTGCTCGCCATCGGTATAGAGGTAGATGAGGGGATGGGCGGCTTGCTGGAGCTCGCGAAACGCGAACAGAAGCGCATCGATGATGTTCGTGTCCCCTCCTGGCGTGTAGGAGAGGAAGGCCCGCTGTGCGTCTTCCTCGGTCTCGATACGGATGGGCGTACCGAGATTGGAGTCGAAGAAGATCACCGTGACGGTGTCGCGCACGGCAAGATGAAAGCGAATGTCCCCTGTCGCTCTCTCCAGCGCTCGCTCGTAGCGAGGCCGCGACCTCTGGTCGAGGGCTCCCATGGAGAACGATTTGTCGATGAGGAACACGACCTCATCGGCATGAACGACACTCGCGGCAAGGAGCAGCAAAGGGAGAGAGAGGAAGAGGCTCCGCAGGAGCTGGCGAGACGTGATCATGGGGAACGAGCTCTCCTTTCGTCGATCCTCGACGGTGCCGTCGCGCACGGGGGACCTGAAGTTGGCCCCAAGGCGCTGCTGGACGGCTCTATCGGAACGCGGAAAGGAGGGTCTTTAGCCAATGCCCACGTTCGGCCAGGACGATTCGGGCTGGCGAGCCGCCTCCGCCCTCGGGGGTGGGCGAGCCGGGCCTCTCATCACGGCGAGAGGGGGAGGGGCGGAGGACGGGAGCTCGAGAACGGACGGGGAAGGACCGGAACCTTGCGGTTACTTGTCGTAGCTCCAGAACTTACGGCCCTTCTTGCGGCGGCGCTTGAGGATCTTGCGTCCTCCCCGGGTCTTCATCCGGGACAGGAAGCCGAAGCGCTTCTTGGCCTTGGCGCTGGACTTGCGGATGCGGGTCTTCACGTCGGTGCTCCTCTCTTGAGTCGAGTCCGCGAGTTTCTCAAACACCCCCAGTCGGGTCAAGGCCGGGTCCCGAACCCGGAAAAGTCCCCGAGGGAAAGGGAATCCTCCGCTGACTTCTCCGTATAGACTCGAGGTTCAAGCCACGGGTCGAGATGTCCAGGGGCAACCAATGGCCACCAGCAACCGCTTCCAGATCGCGTTCGGACTGGCCTTCTGGCTGGCACTGGCCTCCGCAGCCGTCCTGGGACGCTTCAGCTGCGCCGAGCGGTACTCCCGGGCCCCCCGGGTGACCTCCACCGTCCAGATCCGGAGCACGCCGGCCTCCACCTATGCCCGTTCCGAGAGCCAGGCCTCGCGCCTCTACCGCGCCGGAAATTTCTCCCAGGCCGTCCAGCTTCAGAAGGAAGCGGCGGCCCAGCGACCAGACGACGCCAGGATCGCCTACAACCTGGCCTGCTACTTGTGCTTGGCCGGAGAGTCAGAGGAGAGCCTGGAGGCTCTGGCCCACGCCATCGAGATGAGCGGAAAGTACGCCTCCACCTCCCTGGACGACGATGACTTCGAGGCCTTGAGGGGTCACCCGCGGTTCGTCCTCCTGACCCATGTCGAGTCGGCCCGGCGCTCCTTCGCGGCCCGCCACTACCGCTCCGCCTTCGAGTCCTACCGCAAGGTGTTCACGACCCTGCCAAAGGAGGAGCTCGACGCGGAGCTCCTCTTCGAGATGTCCCGGGCGGCCGTGGCCCACAAGCAACTCGACGAGGCCTTGCTCTGGCTCGACCTGGCCCTCGAGGAGGATGTGGAGCTGGCCCGGGCTGCCATCAAGGATGCCCACTTCAACGACCTGAAGTGTGACGAGAGGTTCTACGCCATGGTGTCGCGAGCCTTTCTGCCCGGCCCCGAGAGCCCGGCCGACGGCACCACCGTTGGCAAAGGCAAGGACGCCACGGCCCGCGATCCGAACTCGTTCTGATCCCGGCGAGCAGTCGGTCTAGCGAACGAGCCGCGTCCGGATCCCTCCCCCGACCAGGATGGCGAAGCCGACCAGAACCCCGGCCACCACGGGCTCCACCCCCTGAGGGCGCTCCAGAAGGGTCAGGATGACGCCGACTCCCCCCCCTCCCAGGACGGCCCAGCGCGCGGTGACGCGACCGAGCCCGATCCGCCCCCTCCAGAAGCCGAGCAAGATCACCGGCCCGAGCCCGGCCGCGAACAGCGTGTATCCGAGCTCGAAGAAGCTCACCAGGTCGCGGCGCGAGGCAAGAGCGACGAGGCACCCGGCGCCTGCGAGCACGACGGCGGACAGACGAGCGGCGAGCAGACGGGAACGATCGGACCTCGCCGGAAGGAGATCGTTGGCCACGATGGCCGACGCGGTGAGAGCGACGCTGTCCCAGGACGACATCAGGACGGCAAGGAGAGCCAGGGAAAGCACGGCGCCGAGGCCACCGGGAAAGAGCTCGGTGAGGATCGCGGGAAGGGTTCCGGTCGTGCCCTGAGCCGACGCGACACCCAGCGAGCGGGCGGACAGCACGAGAAGCACGATCCCCACCCCGAAGAGGGCCTTCAGCATCGCCGCCACGATGCAGGACCTGCGCGCGGTGCGCTCGTCCCGGGCCGAGAGAATCTTCGACTGCACGTCGGGACCGATCGCGTGGGGAATTCCGTAGAGGAGAAGCCACGTCAAGACGGTGGACGGCCCCAGGGTGGTGGAGAACGGCAGAGACAGGGATTCACGGGGAAGCGCGGCAAGACCGCCGGCCCTGGAGAGGGCCAAGGGCAACGCCACGAGGAGGATCGCCCCGATCAGGATGCCGAGCTGCACGACATCGGAATCGGCAACCGCCCGCTGCCCCCCCATGGCCGTGTACACGAGCATCACGAGCACGAGGAGGACGAGCGCGACGCTCGCATCGAGCCCGGGAAGGGCCGCCGTCAGGACCTGTGCCGAGGCCAGCGAGAGGAGAGCCAGCCAGGCCACGGCGGCGAGAACCGAGGTGACCGAGGCCAGTCGGCGCAGGTACGGATCGTCGTACAGCACACCCACGAGCTCGGGAAGGGTGCGGCAGCCCGTCCGCCGGGCGGCCGGGGCGATGAGACCTCCGAGCACCAGGAGCCCCGATGCGCCCGCGACGTTGAACCACACCGAGGAGAGTCCGTGCTCGAGGGCCAGACGGGCTCCGACCATTGCCGCCGAACCCGAGATGGTCGTGGCGGCAAGGGTGGACGAGCAGCGGAGAGTCCCCAGGCTTCTTCCCGCCACCGCATAGCCATCACCGCCCTGGACCCGACGCGCCGTGAACACACCGATGGCGAGCAAGACGCCGAGGTAGATCAGCAGGAGGATGGGAAAGAGCTCCATGGGACGGCCGGGAATCTACAACTCCCACCGACGCACGGGAAGCCGGAGCCTCAGTCCTTGCCCTTCATGGCCCGCAGATTGGCGACGATTCCCCCGATGGAGTCCTCGGCCGACTCGCTCCGAAACCCCTTCTCATCCGGGGAGGCTTCGTCGGTCCGGGGGGCGTTCTCGCTCGTCTCGGCAGTCTTCCCCGGACCGCCCCCGATCTGGACAGCCTTGAGAGCGGAAACGATCGAGGCGAAGTCGTCACCCTGGCCTCCGCCACCTCTGGCCTGAGCCTCCCGGGGCGAGCGAAGCGACTCCTGTCCGCTCGTGGGCTCGGCGGTCTCGGTCTTCTGGGAGGCCGCTGCCTCCGGCGCGGGCCGGGGCGCGGGACCGGCCTCCGGCTCTCGGCCTCCGGTGCTCGGGCTCACCGACACGAAGCCCGTCGCTTTTGCGGGGAAGGCTCCGACTCGAGGCGATGCCACGGGCGAGGTGGCTTCGGCGACGGGGGCCGCGGGTTCCACGACGGGAGCGGCGGGGGGAGGAGCCGTGTCGAGGGCGGGAGCCATCGCCGCCGCATTCCCGGGAGTGTTCGGTGCCGCCATCCCCTCCAGCAACAGAGTGAGCTCCGGGAGCTCGGGATGATCGGAAGCCACTTCCTTCAATCGAGCCAGCGCCGTGCGGGCAGAGCCCTGATCTCCCTTCTGGAGACACGCACCCAGCCAACCTCGTGCCGCCCGGGCCAGGGCCTGATGGTTGCCGGTCCACTCCTCGAGCCGGACCAGCTCGGCATGGAGGGAAGGATCATCGGGACAGAGGGTGAGGATCTCCCGGTAGGATTCGCGGGCCGCCTCGAATCGGGAGGCCGTGGTGTGAGCCAGAGCGAGGCGATGGAGCGGGGCAAGGAGCTTCTGACCGCCGCCCTCCTCGCGCAGGATGCGCACCAGCTCGTCGTTGGCCACGGCGAGAAAGGGATCGATTTCGAGGGCTTGTCCGAGAAGCGCGATCCTCGACGGAGGCCCGCCCTCGGCCGGTGCACCCCCGAGGATCTCCAGCGCCGCCTCTTCGCGCCTTCCCGCCCGGACCAGCGTCGACACGAGCCGATCCCTGATCGGTCGTGCATCGGGCTCCCGGACCAGCATGCCGCGCAGGAGCTCGAGCAGCGGCTCCACGTCGAGAGTGGAGACGTGGTGGGACATGAGCCAGTCGAGATGCTCGTGGGACGCCGTCTCCTCCAGGGTCGTGCGGCAAGCCACCGTGAGCCAGGTCCTGGCCTCGACATGGTCGGGATCGACGCGCACGAGGACCTCGCAGACCTTCTTGAGGAGCTCCCAGCGGGGACTGCCTTCCTCGGGGGCCTGTGCCGCCAGGGCCTGATGGAGCGAGGCAAGCTCCCTCCGGGCATCATCGGTGTGGCCCGATTCGAGCAGCAGGACGGCAAGGTCATATCTCTCGTCGAGCAGCCCACCGTCGATGGCGAGCAGCCGGCCGAGGACCATGCGGGCCTTGTCCTGGTGGTTGGCCCGGATGAGGTTGGAGTAGAGAAAGCGCAGGTCCTCGACCGCACGGTCGCGATCGTTCTCCCGGCGAATCCCGTCGAAGTAGGCATCGAAGATCTCGATCCTGCAGCCCCCGCCCTCGATGAGCACCCGCCGTGCCCGGTGAGCGAGACGCCAGTCTCCCGAGGTGGTACCGACCTCCACCAGACGACGGCTGATCTCGAGTGCCTTCTCGCGATCGCCTCGCTCCATGGCGAGGGAGGCCACGAGGGCCAGGGCATCGGGCTGGTTCGGATTCTGCACCAGCACCTTGCGGTAGAGCTCCTCCGCCTCGGCGGTCCGTCCCTCGTCGCGGCAGTGGTGAGCAAACTCGAGGTGGTTGGCGCAGGCCTCCTCGGCCCGCCCCATGATGTCGTAGATCAGCCCGAGCTCGCGGAACACCGTCGGATCCCCGGATCCTGCCGCCTTGGCTCGCTCGTAGAAGCGAATGGCAAGATCGAGCCTTCCCTCCGAACGCGCCTTCGCCCCGAGGAGGAGGAGGCGTTCGGGGCCAGCCTCGAGGATGAGGCCCTGAGCGCGCAGGCTCAGGAAGTGGTAGGCGAAGACGAGAGGATCGGCGTCGATCTGGGCCGCGATGTCGGAGATGGAGTGGTCCCCATTGGCCAGACCATGGATGGCCGCGGCGATCTCGTCGACATCCTCGCCGAGCTTGGCGCCGGTCCGAAGGACGGCCGGCTCCCCATCACCCAGTATCCCGGCTCCGAGGCCGAAGGCCTGGGTCCTCAGGAACGCGTCCTGCAGCACGGGCTCCACGAGAACGTGAAGGGCGGTTGGAAGTTCCCCCTCGCCCTGAGGTTCGGTGTGGAATCCCAGCGTCTCCCCGGCAGTGGCTCCCACCGAGGTGAGGACGTCGTGGAGATGGCGCGCGAAGAGCGACACCAGCTCCTCCTCGGCGAGGGCGCCCGAGCCCAGGAGCTCCCCCACCAGCCGGTAGCCGTCCAGCTTCACGTCGTCGGAGAGGGAGTGGAGCCTCTTGTCGAGAGGCCTCCGCAGCCCGGTCAGCAGATCCACCATCAGACCCGGGCGGTGGAGGGAATCGACGGTCTCCAGGAAACCGTTGGCGAAGAAGAGCTCGAGCTCCTGACCGGCGGGACCGACCACCAGCCTCCCGTTCCGCCTGCCTGCGGCGAGATGAAAGAGGAGATCGACGAAGCTGCGCAGGGTGGACTCGGAAAGCGGAGTCCCCTCCGCGGAGTCCTGGGGCTGATCGGCCGGAACCTCGGGCGCGTCGTGGACCATGGTCCTGTTGCCTCTCCGAATCGGGGAATGGGGAGGGCATGGTCTCTCTGTCCACGCCCGAGGTGCTTTTCGGCGAAAGGCGGGGTGAGACTTTAAGCCGGTCGGGGGAAAGGGGCTAGTTCGGGTCAACCGCCCGGAATCCGGTCGCCACGAGGAACGTCTCCATGCTCTCGCTCCGGGATCCGGGGGGCTTGAAGGTCTTTACCCTGGAGAAGATCGAGCGGGCCTCCACCATGAGCTCCCGGGTGCCCGGTCCCTGGAAGAGCTTGATGACGGCCCGCCCTCCGGGACAGAGGAGGGCCGCCGCCCAGGAAAGAGCCGTGCGGCTCAGCTCCTCGGAGCGGAGCTGGTCCACCAGACGGACCCCGCTCGTGCTCGGGGCCATGTCGGACAGGAGGACGTCGATCTTCCCCCCGAGCCGCTCCTCGATCACCCGCCGGTCGAGGGACAGAACGCTCCCCTGCAGGAACTCGACGTGGCCCGGAAGTGCAACCTTCATCACCTGGAGATCGATGCCGAGGAGGTGCCCCTTCTCCCCCACCAGGCGGGTGGCGAGCTGGAGCCACGACCCGGGCGAGCAGCCGAGGTCCACCACGCGATGCCCCCGCTCGAGGATCCTGAACTTCTGCTGGATCTGCTCGAGCTTGTAGACCGAGCGTGCGGCAAAGCCCTCCTTCTTCGCCTTCCTGCCGTAGTGGTCCTGGTCGCGCCGGTGGGCCATGATGCTCAGGTGGTGGTGGAGAATCCCACCTTCTCGAGGAAGGCACGGGATTCGTGCAACGCCGCGACGCCGAAGCTCCGCGAGATCCAGAGGGACAGATCCGTTCGCCGGGGCAGGCAGTCCGCAACGAGAGAGAAATCGACCTCTCCCGTGCCGGGAACGAGCCCCGACTCGAGGTCGGCGTAGTCCTGGACGATGCATCCGGCGGTGCGAGAGGCGTGACGGAGGAGCCACCCCTCGTGGGTGCCCCATCCGAGCTTCTCCATGACATGACAGGTTGCGGTGTCGTGCCAGTACGCGAGGTTGGACGCGCCCACCTCCGAAAACACCATCTCGAGCTGCTCCGCGTCAGGAAGCTCGTGCACGCGACGTCCCGGGAGCAGACAGAAGCGGACATCGGGGTGGGAGCGGGTCACGGCATGGAGGCTCCGGCACAGGGCATCCAGGCAGACATCCTGCGACTCCATCACCAGGGAACGGGCCTGCGCCACGGAGTCGTCGTCCTCGGCCGCCTCGTGAAGGAGCCCCGATCGACGCAGCCGCCGCTGGAGGTCCGAAAACCCCTCCTCCATGAGGAAGCCCCCGCTGAGGAGCACGGTCGGGCAGCGGAGTCGGCGCGCCCAGCCGACGAGACGCTCGACCTCCAGGACGGCCTCCTCACGCTCGACGGAATCGGGGCTGGAGAGGCCCGCTCGCGAGGGCAGGGGAGCCGACGATGACGCATCGCGGGAATCCTCCCGCGACACGGCCAGGGCAGAGGCCCTCCTCTGCGCGAGAAGTCGGACCATCCCGTCGATGTCCCTTCCCTCGGCGAGCCCGTCCACCTCCATGGAGGTGAACCCCGAGCCAAGACAGCGCTCGAGCGCGTCAAGAGGTCGATCGGGGGCACGCGCCCCCCACGTGGTCGAGAGAGCGAGCAAGGCGAGCTCCTCACCCCGGCCTGAGATGGGCGGACCGGGAACACCCGTTGAAGACTCGACCGGGACAAGCTACCAAGGGGATCCCGCCATGAATATCCGCGAGACCTACCCGCCGACGGCCCGACACGCGGATGACGGCGCGTGAGTGCCCCCCGACGGCGCTGGGGCCGCGGCACCGACCTCCTGCTCACCCTGGGCGCGATGGCGGCTCGTGTCGTGGCCCGTTCCCTCTTCGCCACCTGGCGCATCGAGGTCGTCGCCGGCGAGGAGCACCGGCGAGAGGCCCTCGACCGGGGCGAACCCGTGATCCTCTGCTTCTGGCACGAAGACCTCGTGATCTTCGCCCCCTGGCTCGCGCTCCGCTGGCTGGGCCGCGGGCTGAAGATGACCATCCTCACCAGCCGGTCCAAGGACGGAGAGCTCCTGGCCCGCCTGGCCTGGAGCGCCGGATTCGAGGTGGTGAGAGGATCGACTTCGCGCGGCGGATCCACCGCCTTCCGCGTACTCCACCGCTCTCTCGTCAAGGACGGCCTGTCGCCCGTGTTCGTGCCGGATGGACCCCGCGGCCCGGCTCACGTGGTCAAGACGGGAGCGATCGCCCTGGCCCAGCTCACCGGTGCGCCCATCATCGCCCTGGGCGCGGCGGCGAGACGGGCCCGACGGCTCGGGTCGTGGGATCGAATGATCGTGCCCTGGTTCTTCACCCGGGTCACCTTCGCGGTGGGAGAGCCTCTCCGCATCCCGCGGGACCTCGCGGCGGATCAGATGGAGCGGGAGCGCGCGCGGTTGCAGGAGTCGCTGGACGAGCTCACGCGGGTCGCCGAGGAGGCGGTCTGATCATCGTCGTCAGGCGAGAAGATCGAGCCGCGAGGAGCACACGGCCGGGCGCGTGGTCGGCTGCGCCGCGATCCCCAGCTCGCGGTCGTGGGCCGCCCGCATCTTCTCATCGCGCAGGACCTCGTAGGCTTCCTGCACCGAGTGGAAGAGATTGCGCAGATGCGGGGGCAGACCCTCGCCGGGCCAGCCATCAGGATGGCTGGCCCGGGCGAGGAGCCTGTGCGCCCGACGAATCTCGTCGGGAGTCGCGTCCCGCGTCACCATGAGAACCGCGTAGCGGTCCTTCACCCTTTTCTTCACCCTGCTCATTCCGTACCCCTACTTCTTTACCCGGGTCATTCCGTACCCCTACTTCTTTACCCGGGTCATTCCGTACCCCTACTTCCTGACCCCGTCACCCCGACTTCTTACCGACCCCTTTTCACCCCGTCGCCTCCCCCGCGTTCTTACCCGCCATGAGCTAGAGCACTTGCCGTGCCGGAGGTTACGGAACCGGCGGGGAGGGTCCAGGGATGACGGGAGGAGGAGCGACGTCGGGGAAGGGCGATGGTTCTCTCCGAATGAGAGGGCGCGGGGGATACATCAGGTCATTTCGAGAGTACCCATTCTTTGCAACGCTTCTTTGCACGAGCGAGCACGCGTGATCCGCTCACCTCGAGGAGCGGTCCGAGCGCTCGAGGACCCGGAACGACCTCGCCGGTCGAATCGCTCCCGAGGAGGCCCTCTGCCCCGACCAGCGGTTCCCGCGGAGTGCCCCGTCAAAATCCAGGCGCATCATCCAGCTCTCCTCGGGGTTGTGGAGCCTGGGGACGGCGTCCCCGAAGGCCCAGAACGAGTTTCCGGTCTGGAGCCCCGACGTCGAGTCAATCCCGATGGCGGTGGCGGATGTGAAGGTGTCGCCGGGATTCAGAAGGGCCGAGATCCACAGCGGGAAGGTCATCTCTCCGGCGTCGAAGGGGCGCACGAACGCGGTGAAGTCCACGTTGACCGTGGTGGGAGGAGGGCCGAGGCGAACCGGACCGGAGGCTCGCAGAAGCCCCGACGGAGAGAGATCCGGGAGATCGGGGAGAACCGGATCACCCCGCCGCAGGGTCACCAGCGGCAACCCGGCCAGCCCCTCCGGTGCACCGATCTCCGCCCCCACGATCTGGATTCCCTCGACGGACCAGGTGACGGGAGGCTTCGGCAGGTCCTCGGCCAGAAAGCGGGTCTCGATGGCGTCACCGGTCACGACGGGAATCCGGGCCACCGCGTAGAAGCCGCTGTCGTTCTCGTCGTCATCGAAGTACCCGACGTTGGGACGCAGACCGAGCACGTCGGTTCTCTCGATGAGAAGATCCGGGTCGTTGGGATCGGTGAGGCGGCTCACGAAGGGGACGTTGGCCGGAAGCAGGGAGAGCAGCCGGGCGGGAACGGTGGACCGGATCTCCAGCCGCAGCGACGTCATCCCCAGGGGAAACACCACCGGATTCTCGATGCGATGGCCATCGGAGACCGCCCGGAAGCGATCCGTCACGTCCTTCACCCCCAGAGCGGGGTTCAACGCCCCACGATCCACCTCCAGAATGAGGTCGAGGGCCCGGGGGCCGGGAGTGCGGTTGTCCACCACCACGGTGGTGGTGATGAGGTCGTCGGTGGTGCGTCCCTCCCGGGTGGACCGGCAATCCGCGGACGCGGTCTCGCAGGCTCGCCGTGCGAACAGGAGGGGAAGCCCCGAATCCCCCGGAAAGCGGGACGAGCCCGACATCCGCATCTCGTGGAAGGAGTCGTCCTCGAACACCACGAGCTCCTGGAAGTGGTTGAAGCCGATCGAGCTCCTGACCCCGCCGGGGAAGACGCTCTGGCTTCGCGCAGAGTTCGTGAAGGCCGAGTTCGTATCCAGGAGGATCCCGCAGAAGTCGACATTGTCGGTGGGATCGACGTTGGCGGGCTGGACCGCGGTGATGAAGAGGTCGACCCGGGGATCGGGGATGCCTGCTCCCCCGCCGAAGGTCGCGGTGACGTAGGAGCCGGTCGTCGAGCAACTCGATAGCGAGTTGGCATCGGCATCGGCGATGAGACCGGGCGGGCTCAGGAGGGCGTACTGGGGGAAGTTCGGATCGGCGCGCCGGAGATCCACCACCAGGCGGTAGTCATCCACCCCCGGCGTGATCGTGCTCTGGTCGAGAGCCGAGATCCTCGCCCCGCAGATGGCGGCGTTGTAGTCGAACTCGCCCTGGTGATAGAGGCTCACGAAGCGCCCCGCTGCGATCCCCAGGACGTTGTAGTAGTAGCCTTCGGCCGTGTTGTCTGTCTTCAGCTTCACTCTTCCCCCTGATGCGACGGCGACGCCGGGCAGGATCAGGAGCAACAGGATCGAACCGGCGATGCAGGCGCACATCGGCCGGGACCGGCTGGCAAGGCTCATGGTCTCACCTCCACCACGATCCCGTTGGTGACCGCCACCTGCCCGTGGAGAGAGGCCGTGTCCTGGATGATTCCCTGCAGGTAGAAGCTCGCCTCCTGGCCCACACCGGAGGGAAGAAGAAGCACGTCACTTGCGGCCGGCCCGGTGGCCACCGGCCAGCTGTCTTCTCCCAGGAGGAGCGGGTGACCCAGGTTGTTGGCGATCCTCAGCGGCTGGGGCCGACAATCCGGGGAAAGGGGAGTGGGAAGGCATACCGCGCCGACGCCGGCGGGCAGCTCCTTCACGGTGGCCGAGGTGATCACCGCTGGCCACGCGTAGAGACAGAAGGCGGCTGTGGACATTCCCCGCGACGGGGGAGCCTCCATGCGGATGAGCAGTGGATCGGTCAGGCCGAGGCTCACCGTGCGGGAGCCGCCGCTTCCCGGGGAGCCGTTGACGAGGAGGACGTCGGCCCTCGGGCCCGCGCCGGCGTTCACGTTGCCTCTCCTGGCCCGGAACTCGGGGAGCTCGAAGGTCTTGTTGAAGAGCACCGCCACCTCGCTGCGACGGAAGGAGAGCACGTCGGCGTGGCCGTCCTCGTCGAAGTCGGCGGCGGTCAGCCCGTCGTTGAGCCGGAGAAAGCCCATGGGGGACGCGAAGAAGCCGCGGCCATCGCCGCGCAGGACCTGGAACCCGGCGTCGAGGCCGTGGACGAGATCGAGATGGCCGTCCTCGTCGAGGTCGATGGCAGAAGGCGTGAAGCCCCCGCTGCCGTGACTGACCGGCTCGCGGAATCCCCCCACACCGTCGCCGAGGACGATCGAGAGGTCGGTCTCGTTGGAGGTCACGATGTCGGGATGGCCATCCTCGTCGAGGTCCGCCGCCACCAGGCCGACCGGCCCCTGCCCCACCGGGATGGAGGGAAGCGCCAGAAGACCGAGTCCGCCATCCCCCAGGAGCACGTCCAGCACCGAGGCCTCCTCGCTGACCACCGTCACGTCGAGATGGCCATCGAGGTCGAGATCGGCGAGGAGAAGACGGGTGGGCTCGCCGGTGAGCGGGAAGTCGCCGGCCGGCGTGAACCCTCCCGTACCGTCCCCGGCGAGGACCGAGAGATCGGTCCGGTTCCGGTTGGCCACGATGAGATCGAGATTCAGGTCTCCGTCGAGGTCGCCAAGGGCCACGTCCTGGGCAATGCTCGGGGTGACGATCGGATCCGCGAAGGTGAAGTCCCCGTCCCCTTTTCCGAGCAGGAGCTGGACGTGGGCCTTTCCGTTCTGACCGGCCACCACGTCGAGGTTTCCGTCCCCGTCGACGTCGCCCACCGCGAGCGAGCTCAGGGTGCCTCCGGTCACGGAGTGGACCCGGGGAGGGGCGAAGCGCCAGGGCACGGACCGGCCGTCGGTGACCAGAACCACGAGATCGCGGCCGTCGCGCAGCACGGCATCCAGGTGGCCGTCCAGGTCGAGATCGGCGGTGACGACCTGGCGGAGGAAGTTGCCGACCTCCTGGACCCTGACATCGCCCTCCTGCAGCAGCTTCCGTCCCTCCCGGATGAGGAGGACGTAGTTCGACAGGAGGCTCGCCGAGGCGACGATATCGAGGGCTCCGTCCTCATCCAGGTCTCCCAGGACGATGCCGCGAGGAAAGACCCGGGCCAGCGTGACCTCGGAGGCGAACTCCCGGTTCCCTTCTCCCCGCAGGAGGACGAGCTCGAGCCCCCCGGCGACCATGTCCTGGATTCCGTCGCGGTCGACGTCGGCGACGGCAAAGGAGCTCGGCCAGGCATCGGACGGGTAGTTGCGCCGGGTCGGGAAGCGTCCGGTCCCGTCGTTGTAGTTGACGAGCAGTCCCGGCGAGGTCGCGAACACGATGTCGAGGGCACCGTCCTGATCGAGATCGACGGCCTGGGCGGCCTTGGGAGGCGTGCCGAGGCCGTACGACGTCGTTCGCGGGAACTGTCCGGTTCCATCTCCCTTGAGAACGTGGAGGAATTGCTCCCCGTCGCCCCGGGTTCCCTGGGCGAGATCGAGGTGGCCGTCCCCGTCGAAGTCCGCCACCGCCACTCCCCAGGGGTGCAGCCCCAGCGACAACTGGGACAGGAGCTGGAAGCCTCCCGCGCCATCTCCCCGGAAGACGGACAGGACTCCGGGAACATCGGGAGACGCATTCCTACCGTAGCAGCTCACCACCAGATCGAGAGCCCCATCCTCGTCGAGGTCTCCGGTGGCCAGGGCCCGGGGAACGACGCCCTGGGCGTCGATGGTCGGCCCGGATTCGAGACCTCCCTCGCCATCGCCGAAGAGGACGGAGAAGGCATCGAGGCTCGTGTGGCTCACGACGACGTCGAGGTGGCCATCGCCGTCGAAGTCCCCGGCCAGGAGCTTGCCCGGACTCGCGGCGGTGGGATGAATGCGGGGCTCGAGAGTCCGCAGGCCTTGGCCGAGAAACACCCGGACCGTGGCGTCGTTCCCGTTGGCCACCACCAGGTCGAGATGACCGTCCTCGTCGAGGTCACAGGAGAGGACGGCACCCATGTCGACTCCCGCCTCGAGCAGAAGGTCGGCATCGAAGTCGAGCTGGGCCCGGCCGGGGGATCCGAGGAGGAGAGAGGCGAGGAGAAGGGGCAGGGCGGACCAGCGTGCGTGTCGAGGAAGGGCAAGAAATGGCATGGTCATGCTTGACCTCGATTTGCCCCGGATCATGATCCCGCGAGATGCCCGACCTCTTGCCACAACCGTACCAGAATGCTCCCGGAAGGGCCAGGGTAGGAACTTGACTCCTCCTCCCTCCTTGGCCCAGGCCAAAATCGCTCCGGCAGGCGCCAAGCTATCCGTGGCGCAGACTCCTGGGAGCTACTGGCCGCTCTCCTCCAGCACGATCCTCTCCCTCTCCTTCTGGTCGATGGAGCGGCAGAACACGAGGAGGGCCGCGTAGTCACCCGGGGCCAGCGTCACCGGCCGGAAATCGATCTCGCGCACCACGAGGATCTTGCCCCCCTCCTCGCGGAAGGAGATCGCGTACCGCCCGAGCCTCGACTCCAGCACGAGGTCGTCGGGAAGGCTCTTGACCCGTAGTCCGGGCAAGGGATCGATCTCGGCGGTGTCCGTCCTGAGATCGTACTGCCTGAACACGATGGGATGCTTTCTCTCGGCTCCCGAGGCGAAGACCTCGGTCAGCCCCAGCGCCTCGAGCGGTGGTCTCAAGGCGCGCCCCCCCTCGACGCTCTCGAGCGACCCCTCGGGGAGGCTCGCCACCACGCGAATCCGCAGCGGCTCGCTCTCCTCTTCGAGACCGGGAAAGTCGACGCTCTCGAACGCCGCTCCCGTCACCCTCGCCCCCAGCGCCCCCATGCCCACGAGACGACGACGGCTGTCCTCCATGTTGAGCACCGCGGTCTTGAGCGCGAACCCTTCGGGGCTCGGGATCTCCGTCAGGAGCTGGACCCGGTACACGCGGGAACCGTCCCCGGGAACGAGCTCGACGTGGTTGACCTGGGTCACCCGATCCTCGGGGGGGAGCGTGGGCAAGGTCTCGAGGCTTCCGCTCACTCCGGCGACGAGGAACACGGGCCCGCCGAGGAGTCGCGTGGGCAGCACCCCGAAGGGCAGATCGAGGTCCGTGCCGAAGTAGATCGGATCTCCCCCGTCCCGAGGCTCGATCCGCACGACCGGCTCCACGTAGAAGTTCTCGCCGAGGATCTCGTCCTCGAGGTCTTGATCCAGCTCGGGCGCCACCCGGGCCCGGCCGTAGGAGAAGGGGATGCCGGCGGCCCGCAGAAGCCCGGCGAGGAGGAAGAAGCGGCTCCCCTCGCGCGTCACGAGGATCGCGGTGGCCTCGGTCGAGCCCGCCTCGTTCTTGACGTGGGAGCGCACGAAGGCGTGGAGGGCGCGCGCTTTCTCGCGATCGGTGAGGAGCCCCTGGGTCACGGCTTGCACCTGCCCCTCGAGCTCTCGCGTGGGGCGGATGCGCTCGAGCACCTCACGACGGTAGAGTGCGTTGACCTCGAGATGGGTTCGCGGCTGATCGATGGCCACCCGGGGAAAGGATGTCCGGGGATCGGGCATGAACCTCTCGTTCTCCACCGCCCGGGCATTTTTCTTCTCGAACACGTGGACCCGCGCCGAGCCCATGACGAATTCGTCCTTCTCACCGTCGAAATCGAGCGGGCGCACCTGCACGTCGAGAGAGCTCGGCACGATGACGACGTAGCGCGAGCGCGCGAAGGGCTCGTCCATGTCGACGTCCTGAAAGTAAAAGACGGGCAGCCGGATGGGCTCACCGGCGATGGGTGCCGTGCGCACGAAGTAACGCGTGTGCACGAAGGCCCCCTCGGTGAGGCCGGGCATGGTGAACTGCCCCGTTCCCGAGAGCATGATGGGCTCGAGCACCGATCCGTCGGGCCGGATGGTGCGGATGTCCATGACATCTCCGGCCACCTGCTCGGTGCCATGCTTCTCGATGCCCCGGCGATCGAAGATGCGGAAGAGCTGCTGGGTCTCGCTGCGGGTCGATCCGTCCCCGTAGAGCCGAAGGATCACGTCGTCGAAGACGGCGATCGACCCGGCGGAGGGCCAGTCGGAACGCGGGGGCGCGGCCCGGAGCAGATCGGCCACGTCCTCGCGAAACAGCGAGAAGATGACCTCTTCGTCCTCGAGGAGCGAGCCCCCTTCGGCCAGGCTCTCGGTGTCGAGGAGAAGGAGGAGGTCCCGCGCGAAATGGAATCCCGGCGCACCCTCCAGGATGCCGCGCAGGATGGTGACGGCCTCGCGCACCGATCCCGTGCGGTAGAGGGCATCGGCGAGTCTCTTCTGCACGAGGGGATAGCGCGGAAAGCGGTCGGCCAGCTCCCGTCGCAGCGCGAGGGACTCGTCCGTCTTCCCCGCTGCCTCCAGAAGCTGGGCCAGCTCCTCGGTCACCTCGAACCGATCGCCCTCCCGATCGAGAAGCACCCGCAGCGAGGCCACCGCTTCATCCACCCTCCCGAGGTCGCGGAGCAACTGCGCACGAACCCTCCGGAGTCGGTTCTGACCGTGGTCGACCGCAAGCGAGACCTCGGCGATCTCCAGCGCCTTGTCCGGCCTCTGACGGCCCCTCCACACCTCCACGAGATCGCTGGCGATGAGGGGATGCCCCGGCCAGAGCTCCCAGACGCGGTCCATGATCTCGCGCCACTCCTTCTCCCAGCCCAGGCTCCGGTAGATGCGGGCGAGAAAGAGGTGGATGTGGAGGTGGTCGCTCCGCAGGGGAAGGACCCGGTCGCGGAGGATCGCGATGGCCTCCTCGGAACGATCGTCCCCGTGGAGGTCGAGGGCCCGCAGGACGAGAAGAGGCACGACGTCGGGATGGCTCGCGAGGACCTCCTCGCAGATCCGGGTCACCGTTCGCTTGCGATGATCGGCGGGGAGGTGGCCGGCCTCGAGCACGGTCTCGGCGAGAAAGGCCCGCAGCCCCGGATGCCCGTCGAGAGAGCAGGCCTTCTCGATGTGAAAGAGCGCGTCCGAGTCGAGCTGGATCGAACGCAGCAGGAGAGCGAGGGCGGCGTGGGCCCGGAAGTCCTCGGGATGACTCTCGACATGGGCCCGGAGCCACGGGGTGACCTCCCAGGCGGGAGGATCCAGGGTCGCCGGCCTTCCCTGCTTCAGGTCGTGGAGGACCCGACCCTCTTCCTCGCGGAGGAGCAGCGCTTCGCCCCGGGGATCGAGGATGCCCACCGAGAAGAGCCCCTGGTCGTCGCCGGAGATCTTGACGAGGATCCGGTTCCATCCCTCGACGAGAGAGAACGGCACCAGGAATCTGGGAGGAAGATCCCGCTCGAGGCGGTGGGCGTCGACGACCACGCGACCGTTGACCCGGACTTCGACCGAGCCCCGGGCCTCGACGAGAAGCACGGCCGGGCCCTCTTGCCCGGAGGTCGCCGACACCTGACCGAGGGCATAGAGGCACCCCCCCGAAGGATAGAGGAACCGCCCGGGGCTCACCATGGATCGACCCTCCAGACGGCGGCCCGGGACCCATCCCACCTCCCCGACGCGGCCCGCCATGCGCTCGTCGAGATCGATCCTCTCCTCGGGACCGAACGCGAGCGGGTGCAAGGCTCCCCCGTCGAATCCCAGGGGTCCCAGGAGCTGGAAGGATGTGAGGCGGTCGTCGAAGACGGGGCTGGCGTCGAGCTCGTCGTACGCTCCCCGACGCAGCAGCATGCGGGCGAGCTCCTCGACGAGGAGGCTGCGGTTGAAGGGAGTGAGGGTCTGGCCAGCAAGGAGGGTCCGGTACGGAGCCTCGATCCAGGACGGGTCGTTGGCCACGGGAAAAAGATCGCGGATGCGGAGGAGAGCGAGCTCGAAGAGAGGATGGGAGGCGAGCTCGGGCAGGATGGAGACCGCCCTCTCCAGCCCCCGATCCACGTCACCCGCGACGGTCTCGTCGAGGGCAAGAAGGGAAGAGAAGGCCTCCTCGAGCTCGGAGGAGGTGAGATCGTCGGCCCACACCCGTCCCGGAGTGGCGGCGAGAAGCAGGACCGCGACGAGCAGGAGCCAGGCCCGAGTCACTCTTCTTCCCACCATGGGCGCACTCCTCATGATCACCGTTCGTGACGTCACCGTCCGCGAGATCACTGTCCGGCCTGGAAGCGGAGCCGGCGCTCCTCGCCCTGGCTGACCAGGAGACAGAACGACCGGAAGGCCGGATAGTCCCCGGCCGGGATGCGCCGCACGGAGAGCGAGAGATCCCGGATCACGCGCACGTCACGCTCTCCTTGTCGCTCGAACGAGAGCCGGTAGGAACCGAAGGACTCCGCCACCTCGATCCCGGCGGGAATCTCCAGAAGTCGCGCTCCTTCCGGCAAGACGAAGGTCGTCTGCTCCAGCCGACGCTGGGGCGGCGGGAGGAAGAGATCGAAGCGTCGCGACTCGGGCCCCACGTAGGACGAGAGATCGACGGGGAACAGGAGGGCCGGCGTCTCGAGATGGGCTCCCGACTCGCGGACGATCCCCTGCACGTCGAGATCGAACACGATCTCGGGCGAGGACTCGAGGTCGCGGGCATCGAAGAAGCGGCTCTTGCGCAGCCGCGCCGAGCCGAAGAGGTCGGAAAACGTCGACTCCAGAATGGCCGGGCTCTTCTCGGGGTTCAGGAACTGCTGGCGGGCCTGGGCCGCGAAGTCGCCGGTGGCGCGGATCTTCCCCTCGACGCGCGAGGTGCCCGAGGTGGATAGGAGGATCGTGAACTCGCGCGTGGTCTGGTTCTCCCGGGGAAGCATCTCCGGAATGGAATGAACCTCGGCGCGCCCCTCCCTCACCACCAGCACCGAGCGTCCCCGATCCGCACCCGGGAGCTCGGTGGAGCCGTGGAACTCCGCCGTTCCGTCGAGGAAGGTCCCACCCTCTCCGAGGCCCGGCACGTAGCTGATGCAGTGGTTGAAGTGGTTGACCATGGGCAGGGTGAGGTCCTGGCCCAGGGGGATGTTCCCCAGGTACAGGAGAACCGGGTAACCCTCGACCCCGACCCCTCCCAGCATGGCGTTGAGGAGAATCGCCTTGTCCTTGCAGTCGCCAAACCGGCGGGCGAGGATCGTGGACACGTTGTACGGCTGGTAGCCGTGCACGCCGAACTCCCAGGCCACGTACCGGATCTGCTGCACCACGAAGCCGTAGAAGGCGCGAAGGAGCTCGCTCGCCCCCGATGCGCCCTCCCTCACCTCCGCCACCACATCCTCCATCTCGGGTCCCATCTGGCTCTCGCGGCGAACGAGGTTCCACCACCAGGAGGCCAGCTCGTCCCAGCTCGCATAGGTGGAGACCTGGAGCGAGGGAACGATCTCTTCCGCGGGGGGCATCGCCACCTCGAGCTCGATGCCCGGCAACGGTCCCAGGGTCCAGCGTCGCGCCACCACACCGTTCGCGCGCGCCACCTCCACTCCCTCGGGGGCGCCGTGGCGGCGGTGGAAATGGAGCTGCCGATCCTCGGGGGCGATCAGGATGAAGGTGGACTCCTCGACTCCCAGCAGGTCGCGCTCCTGGAAAAGAAACTCGTGCCCGAAGGCGTCGCCGAAGAAGCTCTGCTGCCGATCGTCGATCCGGTAGGCGATCTCGATCACGTCGCCCGCGGTGAGGGGAGGCACGTCGATATATTGTGTCCTCAACTGTCGCTCGTCTCGCCGCCCCCTCCGCCCCCGATCGGCCAGGGAACGGGTCGATCCCGGGGTCACGCTCCCGTCGGAGTGGGTGACCCGGACCTGAAGCACGCGCACGTCCTGGTCCGTGGCGGCGAAGCTGACGGGATAGATGTCGAACTCCCGGATTCCCCGATCGTTGAGCACCTTGACCAGGAGCTGCTCGTAGCGTCGCGTGCGACCATCCCGCCCCAGCTCCACGATGGTCCGTCGGAGCTGGTAACGATAGGGCTCGTTCCGCTCGGCCTTCATGTCCCTGGCGGCCGCGATGAGGGCCGCGGCATCGACGGGAAAATCGTCGTGGAAGTCGCGCTCCACCTTCTCGAGGAAGTCCACGTACCGGCGCACCTTGTTGTCGCCGGGATCGAGCTCGAGACTCCTCCTCAGGGCCAACCGGGCCTCGTCGTCCCGGGAGAGACGGTGGAGCACCTCTCCCCTCCCGGCATGGATGGCGGCGTTCTCGGGCTGGATCACGAGCACACGATCGAAGAGCTCGAGCGCCTTCTCGTCCTCCTCGCGTGACTCGTGGATGCTCGCCATGAGGACCATCGAGGCCACGTCGTAGGGATCCCGCTCGACCGACTCCCGCACCAGGGCCAGGGCCTCCGCGCTCTTCCCTTGCCGCCTGAGAACCTCGACGAGACGGGCGCGGATGCCGGGATCACCCGAGTTGAGCCCGTGCAGCCTGGTGTAGATCGAGGTGGCGAGGGAAAGCCGTCCCGATCGTGCCAGGACATCCGCTCGCCGGGCCAGGGTCTCCGGAGAGTCGGCGATCCAGTCCTCGGCCCCGGCGAGACGGGAGAGGAGCTCTTCGGCCGGAGCATCGAAGCCCCGCCCCTTCATCCAGTCGTAGGCCGTGGTGGAAACCAGCGGCACCGTGACCCGATCGGGGAGGGAACGAAGGCTCGGCGGTGCAGAGGTCGTGGCGGCCAGATCTCCCGTGCGCGCCCTCTCGGCGGCTTCGGTGGCCCGGTCGAGAAGCTCGAGGCTCCGCGTCGGAACGTCGAGGGAGTGCATGAAGTAACGAGCCAGGAGCACCAGCCCCCGCACGTGAGAGGGATCGGCCTGGACGAGCTGCTCGAGGAGCGTCCTCCTGCGGTTCTCCTCGATCTCGGGCCGCATTCCGGCGCGCATGTCCGCAGTGATGGCGGCGTGAAAGAGCGCCGACGGATCCCCGGGCGACAGCTCGAGAGCGCGGAGCGCAGCGCGATGCGCCGACTGCAGCCCCTCGTCGTCGGGCTCGAGGAGCTGAAGAAGGAGAGCCTGATGGAGATGGGCCCTCGCGTCGAGGGGGTGCCCGACGACCCAGGCCTTGATCCACTCGAGCGGCCCGCCGTTGGCGTCCGCCGGGAGCGCCGACCCGGGCTCGGGACGAAGCCCTTGGAGGTGGTCCGGATCGGCCGACGCGCGGATCCCGAGGAAAGGCTCGCCGTCCGGACCGGTCACGCGAAGCAGAAAACCCCAGGGCCCTTCCCTCTGGGTGACCTTGACGAGGATCGTGTGCCAGCCCGGGGACAGGCGGACGCCCACCACATCCTGATCGAGGCGCAGCCTCCGCCGGGCGTCCCGGGAGAGGAGCTGCTGGCCGTCGACCCAGAGCTTGACCCCCTCGTCGCTGCCGATGCGGAGCGCGACCTCGCGCTCCTTGTCGAGAAAGAGGGAGGTCAGAGCGTAGGCGAGGCACTGCTCGCGGGGCTGGAAGAGGGAGCCGAGATCGACGACGTCGGTGACCGGATCGGGAAGAGTGCGCCACGAGACCGGTCGCACCTTGCCGGGAACGCTCGCCCGGGGGTCGAAGCCCCGCTCGGGAGGATCTTGCCTCTCGAAGCCGCCGCCCCTCTCGTTGTCGAAGGGGCCGATGACCATCCACTCCCTGAGGAAGCCGGCCCGTTCGTCCAGTTCCGCGAGGCGCGCCTCTCCCAGGGGAGACGGCCGGCACCTCCGGGCGAACGACCGGATCTCCGACTCGACGATTCCGCGGAGAAGACCCTCGGTGCTCCCGGCGATCTCGCCGAAGAGAGCGACGGCCTCCTCGGGAGCCCCGCACTGGGAGGCGAGAAGCCCGGTCCGGAAGAGGGCCACCACCGTGCGTGCCTCGAGATAGCGGCGCAGCTCGGAACCGGGTGGCTCGGAAACGGCGGCGCCTGCGGTGGCCCGCACCAAGACCGAGGAGGCCTCCAGGGCGTCCCGATCGAGACCCCGCGACTCGAGGAGGAGGAAGTGGTCCTCCTGGGCATCGAGACCCTGGAGTACCGTGGGTCGAACGGGGTCATCGAGCGCGAAAGCGGCTGGGGCCGATGGACTTGAAAGCAAGACCGTGACTGCCAACACGACACGGACAAGCAGTGATGGCTCAACCATTTCAAGACCTCGGGAGCGCGAGAAGTCGTTCACGAGCAAGCTCTCCGCGCGGGGACGGGCGAGTCTAGCAAAACGGGGACGCCCCGATCCCCGACTTCTGCATCCGGACGCGGGCGACCGATCGAATCGCTCACCGCCTTCGGGGCTGAAACTCGCCCGCGGTTCAAGTCCGACCGGACCCCGACCGATAGATACAGCGGTGTGGAAGGTCCGGCGATGCAACGGCTCCGCATCGAGGGCGGGCCGCCGATGCCCATCCGTTCGTGAGGCAGCCGGCGGCGCAGTAGTGAAAGGATGTTCAGGCGATGGTGAAGACAGGCAAGGTCAAGTGGTTCAGCAACGCCAAGGGCTACGGCTTCATCGAGAGTGAAGTGGGCGATGTCTTCGTCCACTACTCGCAGATCCAAGGCGAGGGGTTCAAGACCCTGGCCGAAGGTCAGGAGGTGTCGTACGAGCTCCTCGACGGAGAGAAAGGCGCCAAGGCCACCAACGTCGTCGTTCTCTGAGCTCTGTTCGAAACCCCGGTCTCCCGGACCACCCGGGGGACCGGGACCCATCCCCCCTCCCTCACCCCCCCTTGATTCCCCCCCTCCCCGTGGTAAGCTCCCCCGCTTCCCATCTCGGGGCGTAGCTCAGCTTGGCTAGAGCGTTGCGTTCGGGTCGCAAAGGTCGGAGGTTCAAATCCTCTCGCCCCGATTCCTCTCCCTCCCCCCCTTCCTGACCAGCCCACGGCGACGGAACGGTGCCTGGCACTCTTGTTGCCGGCGGCCCACTGACCGTCTCTCCACCCACCGCGCTCCCAGCCGGACGCAAGAGCTTGCCTGGCTCCGTTCTGGCGCCGGAGCGGACGCGCCACGGTGACGGCGACGGGGGCGGCGACGGTCGTCATGCCCCGACGAGCAGGTTCGCGAGTCGCTCACGCAACGCGACGAACTCTCCCCTGGCGTAGACGGGCCCCGTCATCGCCCGCGGGTCGATCGGCCCACCCTCGAATGGGTCGCCCCGATACCGGGGGAAAACGTGCACGTGGAGATGGGGCAAGGTGTTGCCGTGGATCTCGTAGTTGAGTTTCACCGCACCGGTCACCGTGGCGATCGCGCGCGAGAGGCGCTGTGTGTCCCGCATGAAGGCGGCCCCCTCTGACTCACCGAGATCGTGCAACTCGACAACATGGCGCTTGCTGACGAGACAGGCATATCCGCGCATCGGCGCCCGTTCGTTCATCGTCACCCATGCCGCCTCGAGCTCGCAAACCACGTCCAGCGGCCGGCCGCGAAGGCAGACGGGGCAGGCGGTGCCGTCGATCAACGCGGCCCATCTTGCGGGCTCATGCCACTGGCTCATGGTACGCACCCCTCTCCCCTTCTCCGACCGAGAGCGCGGCAGTACGTCGAAGGACACCTGTCAGGTGGAAGGAGTCCATCCGGGTCTTCATGCGATCCGCCACGGCGGAAAACGCCGATTCTCACCGTACAGACACAGTCGATTGCCGGCAGGGTCCTTCAGAGACGCCTCTCGCCAGAGCCAGCGCTGATCGACGGGATCGGAATCGAGCTCGATCCCCTTGCTCTCGAGGTCAGCCACGGTGGCGTCGAGATCTCCGACCTCGAAGTACACCACGATTCCTGAAGTAGGCGGCCGGGCATCAGGGACCAGGTGCAAGGAAAAGGTCGCCCCGGACTCACACTCGAAGCGGGCGTAGCGGGGTGGACTGGCCACGATCTGCGTGAAGCCAAGCCGGCGATAAAACGCCACTGACGCCTCGTAGTCCGTGCAGGGTAGGGTGACTTGATTCAGGTTCATGGCAGGCGAAGGCCCTCCGCATCGTGGCGCCGTCTCTGACGGTGGCCCGAACACTCGAGCTGCCGATGAAAAAGGAGCGTAACTCACCCCGGGGCTGAGAGGGGTTGCCGACCTGCTCTCTAGAAGAGCCAGTGCACCGCAACTCAGTGCCCTCTTCGTTCGACGCAACCTTTCTCCCCAAGGACTTACAGGTGGCGCACGTGCGTCACCGAGACAGCCTTGCCCCGGCCTCTTCCCGGCCCCGATTTGCCCCTCTCCCTGGAAACCCGCTCCCGGGAGGCTATCCTGCACGCCTTCCCAGGCTTCCAGAATCCCCTTTTTCACCGAGCCCGATTCGAGAGGCTGTCATGGACGCACTGCTGAGCAACGACAATCTGGAGTGGAAGGCTAAGGCCCGCAAGCTGGCCGATGAGGTCATCCGGCCCCGGGCCTGGAAGTACGACCGGCTCCAGGAGTACCCCTGGGAGATCAAGGACGCCATGGTCGAGGCGGGCATCTTCGGGGTCTGGATCCCGAAGGAGTACGGGGGCGCCGGCGCCGGCCTGCTCAACCTGTGCGTCGTGGTGGAAGAGCTCTCGCGCGCCTGCGGGGGCATCGGGGTCGCGTACTGCGTCAATGCCCTCGCCACCTTCCCGGTCATTCTGGGCGGCACCGAGGAGCAGAAGCACCGCTACCTCCCGAGCGTGGCCAAGGGCGAGAGGCTTTGCGCGTTCGGCCTCTCCGAGAGGAATGCCGGGAGCGACGCCGGCGGCATGACCTGTCGCGCCGAGGACAAGGGCGACCACTACATCCTCAACGGCGGGAAGAAGTGGAACACCAACGGGGGGATCTCCGACCTCTATTCCATCTTCGCCGTCACCGATCCCGAGAGCCGCTCGCGCCGGATCAGCTGCTTCATGGTCGACAAGGGAGCTCCGGGCTTCACCGTGACCAAGATCGAGGACAAGCTCGGGATTCGCTGCGTCCCCGTGGTCGAGATCGACTTCAAGGACACCAAGGTTCCCCTCGAGAACCTCCTCGGGGGCAAGCCGGGTCTGGGCTTCAAGCACGCCATGATGACCCTCGATCAGGCGCGTCCGGGAGTCGCCGCCCAGGCGGTGGGCCTGGCCCAGGGAGCCCTCGACCTGGCCACCCGCTATGCCATGGGCCGCAAACAGTTCGGCCAGCCCGTGTCGTCGTTCCAGATGGTGCAGCAGATGCTGGCGGACATGGCCATGAAGATCGAGGCTTCGCGCCAGCTCGTCTACGCGGCGGCCCGCGCCGTCGATCTCGGCCAGGGAGGCGTGACCAAGATCGCGGCCATGGCCAAGTGCTTTGCCACCGACACCGCGGTGAGCGTCTGCACCGATGCCGTGCAGATCTTCGGCGGCTACGGCTACATGCGGGACTACCCCATCGAGAAGTACTACCGCGACGCCAAGATCCTCCAGATCTACGAGGGCACCAACCAGGTGCAGCGGCTCGTCATCGCCCGCAACCTCCTCAAGGAGGCCGACGCGATCTCGCATCTCGACGAGTACATCCCCCTCAAGCCCGAGCACATGAACACGGACTGAGGCCACGGCCGAAGGCAAGGCCGAAGGCAAGGCCGAAGAAGTCGCGAGGGCCGGCGCGCGACGGCGAGAGGTTCGCAGCGACATGACTCGTGGGTCTCGTCACGAGCCGCGCAGCGAGAACCCATGCCGTGGCTGCGCGGAAAGTCGCTGCGAACCTCTCGCCGTTGCGCGCCTGCCCCACGCAGCCTCTTTGGCCCTCTCGCCGACGACGGCGAACCTGCTCGCCGTTCGCGCCTGCCCACGCCTGACCGGGAGCCCGTCAACAGGCCGCCCGCGAACGTGCGCGGCTTCTCCCCACGAGAAGAGCCATCACCGGAAGAAGGCCGAGCTTGACCAGCTCCATGACGATGTTCACCCCGTGGACGGCATAGAAGGCCTTCACCTCGGGCGGGACGGGATCCCGCGAGAGGAAGTCGATGGCTCTTCCCTTCTCGACGAGAACGGGCAGGAACCAGACCAGGTAGAGCATCGAGAGCAGGTTGCAGTAGACGAGCCCCACCAGGATCGTCCGGCTCTGCAGGCGCGAGACGAGGAACACCGCGAGCGCCCCCGCAAAGAGCACCGTGTGCACCCTGGCATAGAGGGCGAAAAAGTGGCGGTTGAGCTCGCTCGCCACGTAGCGGAGCGCCATGCGCCGGGTCTCGCCCTCCTCGAGGGCCGAGAACACCTGGTCCGAGTTCCGGAGGTCGTCGGGTTCGACGACCTTGAAGTTCGCGCTCGCCACGTAGCCCATGGCGAGCGTGAGCACGAACCCCGCCCCGAGGAGCCAGAGAAGAAGGCCTCGCCCTCTCGATCCATCACTCATCGCCCTGCCTCCTGCGGAAGATCCGGATCACGACTTCGGGACAGGCGGGATCGGAGAATTCCTGCCAGAGCTCCATCTTCTCCTCCATGTCCCGGTAGAACCTCGAGAACGACGGAAAGCGGGACGCGAACGGCTCGTGGAGATACTTGTCATAGGCCGACACGGGGACCACCACGATACCGTAGCCTCGCCGGAGATAGTCGTCCAGCGACCCCACCCCGCGCAGGAGCACCGGGTTCCCCATCCTCCGGTCCTGGCCCGTCGTGTAGCGGGTCTCGCCCGAGGAGGGCTCCTCGCGCAGCCACCACGGGTGGTAAAAACGCAGGATGTCATAGCGCGGCCCCGGATCCTCCCGGGCGGCGAGGATCCGGAACCGGTAGTAGTCCCCGAGGTGACGGGTGAAGGCCGGATCCTCTCCATCGCCCTCGAGGCCCCGGGCGATCTCCGACTCGCTCTCGAGGTTGGCAATGGTGGAGCGGATCTTCACCTGGTTCTCGGCCATGAGGATCTTCGTGCCGGGGGCAACATGGGTCTCGATCCACTCCCGGGCGCGGTTGCGCGGATCGGGGACGACGAGAGCGTCGCTCAGCTTGTACGAGAAGAGTGCCTCGGTCACGAGCCCCGCCCCGAGCAGGAGAAGGGGCACGAGGGCGAGCACCTTGGTCCCCCCGGCGCCTGCTTTCTCGAGGAGACTCGCGAGGGGAAGAGCCGCCGTCACCGCCAGCACCGGATAGACGATGGCCAGATGACGCGCCTCGGCATAGGAAGGGTTGAAGACCACGCAGAGGGCCAGGAAGAAGAAAAGAGCCGAGCCGAGGACCCCCGCCCGGGGCCGATCCTCCCGCCGCAAGAATGCGAGCACGAGGAGGAGCAAGACTCCCAGAAGGGCCAGGCCACCCAGGACGGGTCCCATCCCGTCCGCGCTCACCACCACCGAGAAGAGGTCGACGATGGCCGCCCCGAGCCCTTCCCCGGCATAGGTGGCGTCGTTGGCGATGGCGTCTCCCCGGCCGAAGACGGGAAGGATGCGGTTCACCCAGGTCTCACGCGCCCAGGTCGAATCGAGAAAGTTGTAGGGGCTACCCGCGAAGAACCCCACGAGGAGGCAGAAGGGTCCCAGGAGGAGGCGGAGCGACAGGATCCTCTCTCCCGCCCGCCGCGCCCGGAAGCCGTGGGCAAGAACGAGGGGCAGAGCCAGCGCCATCGGGTAGTACTTGGTTGCAGTGCCAAGACCGGCCAGGAGCCCCGCCCAGGCGTCGCGCTTCCGATCCTCGCCTCTCTCCTCCCCGATCATGCGGACGAGAAAGAGAAGAGACAGGGTGGCCAGGAACGCGCACGGCACGTCGGCCTTGACCACCTTGGATGCCGCCACCGCACCCGCGCAGACCGCGTACACGAGCGCGGCCAGCGCCCCGCACCTCCGTCCCGCGATGCGCGTCCCCAGGAGGTGGACGAGGAAGATGGTGGCGACTCCGAGCGCACACACGGTGAGGCGACCGATGAGATAGAAGGGCCCCGGATCCAGGAAGAACGAGACCGCGAAGTCCTCGGTCCCGCCGAAGCGACCCAGGAGGTGCCCTCCCAGGTAGAAGAGACCGTACTCGAAGAAGAGGACGTAGAAGAAGAGCGCCGGCTTGTGGAACCAGTGCGGGTTGAGGTCGCCCGTGCCGAAGGCGAGCGCCCTCTTCACCACGTGCTCCTCGTCGAAGTAGTACGACTCGGGAAGGCCCCAGGTGATGCCCCTCAGCCGGAGCCAGGCTCCCACCACGAGGGCAAACATGAGCACCCAGAAGGGCCATCCGCGGAAGCTCCCCCTCATGGTCCTGCCTCCCCGAGAAACACCACGACCTCGTCGACGAAGCGGATCATCACCGCGCGATCGAAGAGGCCGCACCGATCATCTCGCGAGAGTCCCTGAACGTTCAGGTAGTGGGAGGTGTCGGGAACGCGGAGAAGGCGACGGGGCGGAGCAATGCTCGCGCAGAGGCGCTCGAGAAACGCGAGGTCGAGGGGATCCTCGAGGGCGCCGTCGGCAAGAAGGATCGGCGGGTGATCGGGTGTCCCCAGGACATCGAGGCGCAGCTCGATCCGGTGGGCCTGCGTGATCGCATCGACGAGCTCCCAGGGAACTGCGCCCGGGAGGCCGCGGTCATGGGCGAAGCGTCGCCGGCTCCGCTCTCTCTCTCCCTCGTCCTCGAGCCGCTCACCCAGGCGACGTCCCGGCCCCAGGCAGACGATGGCTCGCACCCGGGGGTCTTCGAGACCCGCGCCGGCCACCACCCCGGCACCCAGGGAGTGGCCGACGAGCGAGAGGCTCGCCGGATCGACATCGTCCCGGGCAAGGAGCCAGTCGATCGACGCATGCACGTCGCCAAGACCGCTCCAGAGATCCGCATCGTCGAAGCCTTCCGGATCGTCCGAGTCGCCGAAGCCGGCCAGGTCCACGGCAAGGACCAGGAAGCCACGCCGGCTGAGCTCCCGGGACAGAACGCGATAGAGTCCGAGCTCGCTGCCGAGCGGGTTCGACCCGTGGACGAGGACGATGGCGGGATGACGCTTCTCTTCCTTCCTTGCCGGAACGTAGATCCTGCCCCGCAGCACGAGGTGGCCCGAGGGAACGGTGACCCGGGCGCCATCGAGGTCGAGATACGGCCGCTTGTCGAGTAGGCTCCCCCGCACCAGCACACGCTCCACCGCCTCCCGCAGTTGCCAGGGAAGGAGGCCGCGGAGAGGTGCGGAGATTCCGAGGGCGAGGGTGCCGAGAGCCAGAGCGAGGACCGTGACGAGAGCGATCCTTCCCGCGGTGCGCAGCGGCACGGCGGGGAGCCTTCCCTTCGAGAGGAGGCAGGGAAGGCCCGGCGACGACGCGAGAAGGACTCCGACGTACGAGAGAACCGAGACCGCGAGCGCCCGGGCGCCGGCCTCCTCCACTCCCCCGAGGATTCCCGACAGAAGGACCACGAAGGCTCCCTCCCGTAGCCCGACCCCACCCAGCGAGACGGGAAGCTGTGCCACGAGGTTCACCACCGGCACGAAGCCCAGGTAGTAGACGAGGGGAAGGTCGATGCCCACCGCCAGACCGAGAGCGAACGTGAAGAGGATCTTGAGGATCTGGATGGCGAGGGAGAGCACGGACAGAGAGACGCCGAACGGGATGCCGATCCTCCTCGCGCCGAGGGCCTGGGAGTAGATGACGAGCTTTGCGGCCAGGGTGCGCGTGAACCCGCGGTCGAGCGCTCGCGAGAGCGCCATCACCGATCCGAGGTGGAGCGGCACGAGCAGGAGCACGAGCAAGAACACGCCCGCGCCCACGATCCACGGCCGCGGCACCCCGCCAAAGGCATCCACGGGTGCCACCAGGAAGCCGAGGGCGAGGGCGAGAAGGAGCGACAGGAGGCCGAAGATCCTCTCGTGGAGGACGGCCAGGAAGGCCTCCGACATCCGCCCCACCACGCGCCGGGTGCCGAGAAGCCGGGCCAGGTCGCCTCCCACCGAGACGGGGAGCGCCAGCCCCACGAAGTTGGAGAGAAAGAAAACCGAGACCGCGTCGCGCACGGAGACTTCCGGGCGACTCGCCCTCACCAGGAGCACCCACCGCAGGACGCACAGCGCCCTCTCCACGACGAGGATGCCCAGCGCCGCCACGAGGAAGAAGGGGTCGGCCGCTCCCAGGGTTCCCAGTACGTCGCGAGGGAGGATCCTGGTGAACAGCAAGACGAGGACCCCTGCGCTCACCAGGATTCGCAGCCAGAGCCCGGTGCGCCCCTTCACCGGCCGATCTCCGCCGCCTGCCGGTAGACCGCCTCGAGATCGCGCACGTAGCGATCGACCGAGAACCGCGACTCCACCGTCTCCCTTCCTTTCCGGGCCAGGGTGGTGGCGAGCGTCCCGTCCCTCAGGAGCTCGAGGATACCCCGGGCCAGCGCCCGGGAGTCGGCCGCTCCCACCACGCGCCCCGTGACCCCGTCCTGCACGAGCTCCACGAGCCCGTCGACATCGGTGGTGACGAGAGGCCGACGAGCCGCCAGAGCCTCGAGCGCGGTGAGCGGCGTCGCCTCCCACAGGGACGAGATCACCGCCACGTCGAAGAGGTGGAGGAGCACGGCCACGTCCCTCCGGAACCCGAGCCACCGCACCCGATCGTCGATGCCGAGCTCGTGCGCGCGCCGCTCCAGATCCTCGCGCAGAGGACCGTCCCCGGTCACCACGAACACCGTCCCCGGCTCTTCCCGGGCCACCTCCGCCGCCGCCTCCAGGAAGTACGCCACGCCCTTCTGCTCGAAGAGACGGGTCACCGTGCCCACCACGCGTCCATCTTCGCGGGCGGGAAGGCGAAGCTCCCGGCGTACGCGCTCGAGGTCCTCCTCTGGCGGTGCATCGAATTCGGAGGCGTCGATGCCGAGGCGGATGCGGCTCACCCGATCCCGGGGCATGTGGCGGGTCTTCCGGCAGAATCTCTGCACGGTCTCGCAGAGGGTGAGGCAGGTCACGAGCGACCGCGACAGGAGAAGATCGGGAACGTGCATGTAGAAGGGAAAGTGGGGATCGACGGAGTGGCACTGCTCGATCACGGGCTTGCGGGTCACGAGCCCGGCCAGCCTGCCGAACACGCTGCCCGCGTAACCCTGCACGTGGAGGACATCGATGCGCTCCTCCCGGATGAGCCGGACGAGATCGAGGAGGGTTCCCGGGTGAAACCTGCTCCGCTCCAGAAAGCGCAGCTTGATCCCCCGATCGAGAAAGGGTTGCTCCAGCTCGTCGCGCCTCCTCAGAATGCAGGGAATGATGGAGAACCGGCTCCGGTCGTAGCGGGGAATCGTGAGCAGGAAGAGCCTGGCCACCCCGTGAAGGATCTTCCCCTCCCAGCCGAGGTGGTCGTTGACGAGGAGGACGCGGATCAAGGGGACCTCTCACGGAGCTTCTTGACGTGGTGACGTCCGAGAAAGAGGTGGAGGATACCAACCTCGCGCCAGGCCCGGAGCGCGTCCTCGGGGCTGCAGACGATCGGCTCCTCGTGCATGTTGAAGCTGGTGTTCACCAGGGCCGGAAGCCCCGTCGTCCGGTGAAAGATCCGCACGATCTCCGCGTACTCCGGATCGACGGAGTCCACCACGATCTGGGGACGAGCCGTGCCATCCACGTGGACGACTCCCGGGCAGCGCTCCCGGAACTCCGGGCTACACGGGACGGTCACGGTCATGAACCGTGCCGCGGCCAGGACGGGGTCGAGGCCGAGGAAGCAGCGCCCCGCCAGCTCCCGGGTGGTCACGGGAGCGAAGGGCATGAACTCGGTCCGCCGCAGGCAGTCGTTGAGCCACTCCTTTCCCCCGGGGTCGTCCGGTCGGTAGAGGAGCGAACGATGGCCGAGGGCCCGCGGCCCGTACTCCATGGCGCCGTGGAACCGCGCCACGACCTCCCCCCGGGCCAGGAGGTCGGCCATGACCTCGGCCGGACGGTCCAGCGCCACCGCGGTGGCCCCTTCCGCGTCGAGGGCGCGCATCACCGCCAGATCGTCGAAGGAGGGTCCGAGGTGCACGTGGTCGAGGCTCTCCCCGGGAGGCGTCTCTCCCCTGCTCTCGGCCTCGCGGCCCGCCAGCAGGAGGGCGGCCCCCGCCGAGAGCCCGTCGTCCCCCATGGCGGGGAAGACCGAGAGAGACGCGACCCCGTCCAGCTCGGCCAGCTCCTGGTTGAGACGCACGTTGGCAAAGACCCCTCCCGCCAGCGCCAGGTGCGACTCACCGGACTGGCTGACCCAGTGCGCAACGACCTTGCCGACCTCCGTCTCCAGCACCGACTGCATGCTCGCGGCAAGATCCTCGCGGCGGGCGTCTCGAGGCAGGACTCGACGCAGACGATCGAGGGCCGATGCGTAGTAGGCACGACCCCGATTGCGGAGAGTCCCCCGCTCGGAGGCGATGAAGGAGAGCAGGGTGTCCCGGTAGACGGGGCTCCCGTGGGCGGCAAGCCCGCTCATCTTTCCCTCGTCCCGGTGGGCGCGGAAGCCCGCGAGATGGGTGATGTAGGCGTAGTAGTTCCCGATGGAGTCGTAGGCGGGGATCGAGCCAAGGGGCTCGAGCCGACCGTCCCTGCCCCGGAAGATGCGCGCCGAGAGACCGTCCCCTCCCCCGTCGAGGGTGAACACGAGACACCTCGGGTGACCCGCGGTGGCGTACGCGGATGCGGCATGGCACAGATGATGATCGAAGAACTGCACGGGAGCGACGATGTCGAGCTCCTTGCGCAGCAGCTCGCGGATGCGCGGGCGGCGCCTCCAGGTGAGGACGCTCTTGAGCGCGTAGTAGCTCCTCTGGAAGGGCCGGCCGCTCCCGACCACCCGCACCACCTTCGACGCCGCGCCGCGAAAGGCCTCCGACAGCGCGCCGCGGTCTCCCTGGAACCACCCCTCCCAGGGCACGACTTCCTCGCAGAAGAACTCGCAGGTCGAGGCCACCGCCACGCGGTCGATCTCGTGGGACGAGACCCCCGCCGTCCGGAGCACGGTCTCGATCGACTGGCGAGGAAAGCCTCGGGCCATCTTCAGGCGGCAGAGGCGCTCCTCGCTCACCGCCGCCACCAGCCGGCCATCGATCACGAGCGCGGCCCCGGCCATGACGCCATCGGTGATGCCCAGGATCCTCAAACCAGTCCCTCTTCCCGGTAGTGCTCCACGGTGCGCCGAACGCCCTCGCGCACGTCGATGCGCGGTTCATAGCCCAGCATGCGCCTGGCCTTCCCGATGTCGAAGGCTCGGTCCTTGAGAAAAAAGTCGAGGCGGCGCCGGTAGAGCGGAGGCTCGACCCCCACCGCCCGGCACACGTCCTCCACCACCGCCGACAGGATCTTCATGGGGAGCACGGGGAGCCGGAGGCGAGGCGGCTTCACCCCCAGGGTGGCGGCCACGATCTCCACGAAGCTCCGGACCGTCACGATCTCGGGACCTCCCAGGATGAATGTCTGGCCCCGGGCATCGGCCACCTTGCCACAGAGAAGGATCCCCTCCACGAGGTCGTCGATGTACGTCAGATGATACAGGGTGCGGCCGCTGCCGATCCCGGGAAAGAGCCCCTTCTTGACCTGGCGGAACAGCTTGAGAAAGCGCGTGTCCCCCGGACCGTAAATGCCGACGGGCCGGACCACCACCAGAGGAACACCCGCCTCGAGCGCCTCCTCGCGCACCAAAGCCTCGCCCTCGGCCTTGGACTCCTGGTAGTGATCCTCGGGGGCGATGGGTGCATCCTCCCCCACGGGAGGATGGGTGATCGTCCCGTGCACGCCCACGGTGCTCATGTGGACGAGGAGGCGGCAGCCGGCCCCGGCCGCCGCCCGCACCAGGGAGCGCCCTCCCTCGACGTTGACCGCGAAGAACCGCTCCTTGTCGAGGGATTCCTTCCGGAAGGCGGCGGCACAGTGATACACGGTGTCGACGCCGGCACAGGCCGCGGCCAGCGAGGCATCCTCGCAGAGATCCCCGGTGGCGATCTCGACCGGGATGCCGGCGAGCCGGCCCCGATCGGCCGAGCTCCTCACGAGAGCTCTCACCCGGGCTCCCTCGAGGGCGAGACGCCGGCACAGCGAGCTCCCGAGAAACCCCGTGGCGCCGGTGACGAGGATGAGTGGACTCAAGGCTTCCCGTTCCTCACCGCAGGAGGTTTTCGCGAAGAAACCGGGAGACCTCGACCCCTGGTAATCCGAGAACGAGCCTCCGTCGAATGCGATCGCAGCGGTCGCAGGGCGAAAGTCCCTTCACGTCGCGAGCGACCATCCTCTCCCGCAGCCGGCGGAGATGCGGTCCGTTCCAGGCCTCGAGAATCCCTCCCGGCGCTCTCTCTCCCACCTCCAACCCTCCGCTCATGTCCTGGGGACACGCCACCACCGTGCCGTCGTGGAGGATCGTCAACGAGTACCAGAGAAAGAGACACGGCGACATCCCGGGACTTCCCGGGCAACCGTCCCCGGAGCTCCAGTCTCCGGCCCAGTTGTGGGGTGCCTTGACCCGCACGGCGTCGGGGGCGGGAGCTCCCAGGAGCGTGAAGAGACGGCGACGCGCCTCCTGCCGCCGCGCGGGCGACGTCGCGGGATCGAAGTCGATGGCTTCCAGGGTCACGTGGGGAGTCCGCGACCCGGCCTCGCTCCTCATGTCGAGAAGAAGGCGCAGGTTGGCCAGGACCTTGTCGAGCTTGGCCCCCACCCGGATGCGTTCGTAGGCCTCGGGCTCGACGGCATCCACCGAGAACGAAAGGATGTCGAGGCCGCTGGCGACGATGCCGCGGGCCAGCTTCTCGGTCATCACCGTTCCGTTGGTGTGGAGGTTGGTGTAGAGCCCTCTCCCCGAGGCGTACTCCATCATCTCCACGATGCGGGGATGGAGGAGGGACTCGCCCCGGTGATGGAGATTCACATCGAAGGCGAAGGGAGCCACCTCGTCGATGATGGCGCGAAAACGGTCGATCTCCATCATGGCGGTGGGATGGTCGGGGGGAGCGGTGCCCGTCGGGCACATCACGCAGTGGAGATTGCACCGGTTGGTGGGCTCGATCCAGAGCCGAAATGGCGGGGGCAGATCGTGGGTCCGTCCCCGCCGGTAGGCGAGGTAGGCACGGACGAGACGCGTGAGCTGCCGGAGACGGCTCATCCGCCGGGGCCTCGGGGACGAAGAGGTCAAGCGCCCCATGCCTCCTAGGGTCCACCGCGCAGGCGGCGCAGGACGTGCCGGCGTACCGATCGACCCAGAAACGCGCCGATGCGCAGCCGGCGCACATCCTGGGCGAGAACGCTCATGGGAGCGATGCAGTTCATCCAGCAGATGGGGTGATCGTTCTCCCGGATCCTCCTTCTGACGTCCTGCGACTTGCGACCGAACCAGATCTCGCGGAAGCTCTGCTCGCGCACGTTTCCCATGGAGGCGAACTTGATCGGGCAAGGGAACACGTTGCCGTCGGTGTCGATCTGGGCGAAGAGATAACCGGCGACGCAGGGAATCTTGTAGAGCGACTTGGGGTCACGACCGAACGCCACCATGCCGTCGAGGAAGGCCTGGGGAAGCGGCACCAGATCGCCGTGGTCGCGACACACGTCCTTGATGGCGCGGGCCACCCGATCCTCCTGCGAATCATCGAGGCGCAGGTTCTTCGACGTTCCCAGCAGGATGTCCCCGAAGTGGTGGACGGGCTGGAACGTGAGCGAGTCGGCGCCCACCTCCCGCACCAGGGTCGCGAAGAGCGAGAGGTCGGCGGCGTTGGCCGAGGAGACGGTCACGTTGACGAGGAGCGCCGGACCCTTGCCCGTCTCGTCGCGCTCTTTTCTCACGGCCCGCAGGACCTCGAGCCCCTTGTCGAAGTAGCCCTTGACCCCTCGGAGGTCGTCGTTGAGCTCGGCCGTGGGACCGTCGAGCGAGACCGAGAGCGTGGTGAGACCGGACGCACACACTCCCCGCACCCTCTCCTCGTCGAAGGAGAGGGCATTGGTGGAGATGTGGGTGGAGAGACCGAGCGAGGATGCGTGCCTCACGAGCTCGAGGAGATCCTCGCGCAGGAAGGGCTCGCCCCCGGTGAACGAGAACGCGAGCGCCCCCAGGCGCGCCACGTCCTCGATGAGGGATTTGCCTTCCTCGGTGCTCAGTCGCCCTGGGCTCTCCTCTTCGGTCCACCTCTGGCAGGTGCGGCAGCGGCTGTCGCAGGAGTTGATGACCTCCCAGGACACCTTGGCCGGGCCACGGCACGGCCTGGCCTTGCCGCGGGCAAATCGCAGCAGATTCCTCGTCTGGGCCAGGATGGACAGGGGTCTCACGGTCAGATGATACCTCAGAAGCTCGTCGTCACGACCTCCGGAAGGTCCGGCACGAAGACATCCTCGAATCCGTCGCTGCGCTTCCTGAAGACGTGGAGGATCCTGCCCCTCCCGATCTCCCGGTAATCTGGCTCCGGGTAGTCCTCCTTGCTCCGGGTGCGCTCTCCGTCCGGCTCCACCTCGTGGATGAGGACCCGGACCGCCTGGAGACCCACGAAGAACCGGTCCTCCGCGATCTGCTGTCCGTCGTACTGGTCGTAGATGTCAAAGAGGACGCGGAGGACCTCGCGCAGGTGCCGGAAGGCCACTCCATCCTCCACGAAGATGACGTCGACCCTCAGGTCGTGCATCATGAGCCCGAACGTGCGTCGGCTCCTCCGGTCGAACAGATGGCGGAACAGCGGGCCGATGGCGTCGGACAGCAGGTAATCGAGGGCCCCATCGGTCTCGTCCTCGGCCTCGTCACGAGCAAGCCCGGGCACGAACCAGTGCTGGAGCCCGATCCAGAACCCCTCTCCCTTCTCGAATGTGCGGCTGCGCGCGATCTTGAACAGCTTCTGGAGCCGCCGCAGCAGGAGCCGCCGGTCGAGCACCTTGCGCCGATGCAGGAGACGGAACCCGGTTTCCCTCCGGCCGAGATCGGACGGCCCGACGGGGAGGGGCCAGAGGGGTCCCTTCCCCTCGCTCTCGGCACCTAGGACGAGGCGCACCGCCACCACGGGAGAACCCGGCAGGTCACGCACGAACCGCGCCCGGAATCCCAGGCCCCGGAGGACGTCGCTCACCATCTTCCTCGTGGCCACCGCTCCGGCCCCGAGCACATGGACCGCGGGAAGGCGAATCGCCGCCACACGGGTGAGAAAGCCTTCCAGGGCCTCCTCGAAGAACCAGGGCAGGCACAGGGTGAGGCAAGCCGCGCCGGCCCAGAGAAGGGTGCGGGAGAGGGCATGGGTCACGGACATGCTCGCCAGATCGGCCGCCTCGTCAGTCGTCGCCGGCCGTCCGAGGAGACCGAGCCCGACCAGCACCAGGGCCAGGGTCGAGAACTGCAAGGACACAAGACGGGTGAGGGGGACCACCCGGAGCTCCCCGCTCTCGGCCCGTCGGCGATACGAGAGGAGGACCGCCCCCCCGACGGACAGGCTTCCCCCCAGAAGGGAGAGCAGCACGAGCAAGAGCAGCACGAAGAGCGCTATCCGCTCCTCGACGAGGACGACGAGGGTGAGAACGAGGGCCGCCAGGGACACCACTCCCACGAGCTCGGGCCGGATGGTCCGGGGCTCCTGCTTCTCGTACCGTCCCAGGATCCGATCGTGAAAGATCGCGTAGGCGAGAAAGAAGAGGAACAGCACCGCGGCCACGAGGGCGCACCAGTAGAGCGCCATGGGGACGAGATAGGCCAGGTAGAGCCGCGGGGCCAGGACCTCGCGCAGCCGCGCCGGAAGGGCCTCCGGAAGCAGCAAGGTGAGGACCACGAAGCCGAGAGCGAGGACGGTGAACGCTCCCGTGAGCGGAGGGACTCCCCGGGGAAGGGGCGGAAGCCGGCGGAAATCGACCCCCACCTCCACGACCCGGGCCCGGAGGGCCTCGACACCCTGGAGCACGGCCCTCTGCACCGCCCGCACCCAGGAGTAGCCGGGAGAGAGAGGATGTCGGTGCCAGGCCAGGAGAAAACCCCCGACCACGCCGAGGCTTGCCGCCAGCAGGGCGTCGAGGCCGTCACCTCGGGAGAAACGCCCCGCGATCTCGACGAACACCGCCCACACCATGGCCAACCCGAGGAGGGCCGACCCTCCCAGACGTGAGGTCATCATGGACAGGCGCTCACCTGGACCGGAGCGGCTGAAGCGAGAAGCGACTCCCCCGCAGCTCGAACATTCCCCCCGCAGTGAGCTCCTCCCACACGAGGATTCCCGTGGCCTGCCCGCGGATGCGAAAGACCGAGGGCTGCCGGGAAAGCAAGGCCGTGGAGGTCAAGTTCATGGGTGGGGAGACTTCACCCGTGCCCGGGGAGTAGAGAGCGACGAGGATGTCGCCGCCGCCCACGGCATGATCCTCGTAGGCCACGAGCAGCTCGCCGGTGCCGAGAAGGAGCGGAGCCGGCTTCCACGCTCCCACCCCCGAGCTCGAGATCTGGATCACCGGCCCGAAGTTCCGACCGTCCGAGCTGGTGCGGAGGGCGACCTGGAAGATCCCCCCGATGCGGGTCACGTAGACCACGTGAATGCGGTCGCGAGGAGTGTCGGCCACGAGCCGCGGAAACAGCGAGGGCTCGGCATCGTCGGTCACGCGGACGATGGGTCCGCGCTGAGCTCCCTCGAGGCGGCGCAGATAGATTTCCCAGGAGTAGCGTCGGTCGGGGTCGTCGTTCTCGCTGCGGCTGGCGTCGATCCAGGCCACCACCGTACTCCCATCGGGAGCGGCATAGGCATCGACCTGGTCGAACTGCGACGACGGAGCGTGGTCCACGAACGCATCCTTGATCACGACACCGGCCCGGACATCGGCATCGAAGCCGTCCCGGCTCGTGAACATCACGACGTGCTCATCGTTTCGCTGCGACTCGACGGGGACGAAGACCACGTCGCCACGGGGCGAGGGCGCCACCGCCGGTCCTTCGAGCTTGCGCATGCCCAGGGAGGAATCGACCTCGCGTCTTCCCACGACCACGAGGCGAGGAGGCGAGAACGTGGCCGCGCCGTCCAGGCTCTCCGCGGCGAAGATGGCCCAGATCCCTCCGAAAGCAGGCATCTCGCGCCACGCGCCGATGATCCCCCGGGTCCCCAGGGCCAGGGCGGGCCGATCGGCCACGAAGGCGCCAGGGGTGCTCAGGGCCTGGGGAGCCTCGAAGACCAGCGGATCCACCGAGGGCTCGGCCCGGCTCGTGATGATCTCGAGGGGTCCGGAGCCGATCCGACGCGTGGCCGCCACCACCACGTTCTCGTCGTCGAAGACGGCGCGCGTCCCACCGATCCACTCCACGACGGGATCCAAAAGGGGGCCCGCTTCGGGAAGCACGCGCCCCTCGGCATGGGGCATCGAGACCCCGAGGAAGGCCGCCACCGTGGGTGCGATGTCCACCGCGAGGGTGGGACGCGTGACGAGCTGGCCGGCCGGGGTGTCGGGCCCCACGAAGCCAAGAGCGAGGTTGCGGCACCCGAAGCAGGTTCCGCCGTGCTGCTGGATGCCGCCGTGGGCTTGGTCGTGGCGACCGTGATCGGTGGTCAAGACGTAGGTCGTCTTGCCGGAGTAGGCGGGATGGTTCTCGAAGAAGGTGTAGAGTCCGTGGATCTCCTCGTCGGCATTCCGCAGCGCATCGGCATAGAGCGAGAACTGACCCGTGTGGCCCGCGAGATCGATGACCCCGAGGTGTACGATGACGAGGCGGGGATAGTCGGAGCGTCCGGGAGAGAAGACGAGGTCGTCGGCGATGCGCCCGGCGAGAACGTCGTCGCCGTTGGTCTCGTCCACGAACTCGTAGAGCAGGTCGCCGTCCTCGTCCACGCGGAACGGATAATCCTCGCTCTTCGAGTTGATGAAGACGATGGTGCCGGGGCAATAGGTAGGTCCATAGGCCGGGTGAAAGCTGTGGTCACCCAAAAGACCGTTGGGCTTGCCGTTGTAGAACGCGACCTCGCTCGGAGCGAGGCCGAGGTCCTTGACCACGTGCTCGCCGATCAGCGGGGTCAGGCTTCGGTTGTCCTGGTAGTTCTCGTCGCACTCGCAGATGCGTGTGCCCCGATTGGGCCCCCCGTTCCAGGTGCCCGAGTAGATGGTGTTCAGCCCGCGGGTGGTGGAGGCCTTCTCCAGCAGCATGGTGCCCGTGAAGACGGTCCCGTTCTCGCGGAAGAGCTGCCAAAGCCTCGGCAGGTAGGGATGGGGAAAGCCCGACGGAGGCTGCAGCAGGAAGGCCTCGCTGTTCCGGAGGCCGTCCACGGTCACCAGCACGACCCTCTCGGTGGTGAGGCCTCCCCCGGCGAGGGCGGGGCGTGCGGAGAAGAGCGCCATCACGATGAAGGCGAGCTGAATCGAGGTCTTGCCCACGGCCCTGGACCCTTCCTGGCTCATGATCCCCCTCTCCTCCCTTGTCTCCTCGTTGCAGCTCCTGCCCCGAGCGGTCAGGAGTCCCGTTCGCCCACCGGGGATTCCACCCGGGGCGGTGCATTCTGCCTCTCAAGCTAACCCGGAAGGGGGCCCCGCTTCAAGGTCGAGCCGGATCGGCCCCGATCCCGCGGTCCGTCGCAGCAGCCTGTGGAGGAGGAGAAGCGGCCAGAGACGGTGGGCGTGGTTCCGGACCCCCCGGTCGTGCTCGTCCCGAAACCTCACCCAGGCCCTCTGGCTCAGCCCGAGTCCGGAGAAAAACCCCTCGTCGGCGGTGAGCTCCTCGAGAAGCGGGCGGAGGCCTCCGCGCAGCCAGTGCTTGAGGGGGCTGGAGAAGCCCTGCTTGCGACGGGAGAGGATCCTCCCGGGGAGGAGCTCCCTTGCCGCCGCCCGCAGGATCTTCTTCCTCGCGAAGGGCCCCAGCTTCGCCGCCGACGGATAGCGGGAGACGAGCTCCACCAGGCGATGATCGAGGAAAGGGACCCGCACCTCCAGGGAAGCGGCCATCGACGCCCGGTCGACCTTGGTCAGGATATCGTCGGGGAGCCACGTGGCAAGATCGATGGTCAGCGCCCGATCGAGGGGGTCTCCCCTCCTGGCCCGGGCTCCGGCGAGGACGAGAGGATCGACCGGGTCTCGTCCGGCGAGGAAATGACGGAGCTCGGGCAGAAAGGCTGCCGCTCGATCCTCTCCGTACAGGTGCACCATCCAGCGCAGGTGACCGAGGGCCGGATCGACGAGGAGTCCCTCCAGAAACCGACCGAGAAGGTTGCGCGCACCCTTCTTGGCGGGACCCGGCGGCACGGCCCGGGCGGTGAGCCTGGCCATGGTTTGCACCATTTTCTGCGGCACGAGCGACAGCCACCGCGCGATCCGATCCGCGCGATAGGGGTCGTAACCCGCGAAGAGCTCGTCACCCCCGTCTCCGGCAAGCGCCACCGTGACGTGCTCGCGAGCACCGCGGCAGAGAGCGGCGGTGGGAAAGATCGAGGTGTCGGCCACCGGATCGAGCAGGGGCCCGAGGAGGTCGTCGATGGCCTCGGGTCCCGGCTCCTCCATCTCGATGACGGTGTGATCGGTGCCAAGATGGCGGGCCACCTCCACGGCAAACCTCGTCTCGTCATACGAGCCCCGCGAGAAGCGCAGGGAAAACGTTCGCACGCCGCCCTGGGCGCGGCACGCCAGAGCGGCAATGGTCGAGGAGTCGATGCCTCCCGAGAGGAGCACGCCCAGGGGAACGTCGCTCACCAGACGCCTCTTCACGGCATCGGCGAGAATCTCCAGGAGCCGGGCGCCCAGCTCCCGGGTGGCGCCCTCGAGGACGGGCTCCCGGGGCGGCCGGTAGTAGCACTCGGGCTCCGGCACCCGAGAGGAGGCTCCCCCCCCCAGGGGAATGACGAGGCGGTGACCCGGGGAGAGCTTGCGCACCCGGGAGAAGATGGTGCGTGGCGAAGGGACGTACTCGAGGCAGAGGTACTGATCGAGGGCGATCGGATCCACGACGAGTCCCAGCTCGGGCCGGGCAGCCAGAATGGCCCCGGGCTCCGAGCCGAAGAGCAGCCAGTCCCCGCAGACTGCGTGGTAAAGGGGCTTGATGCCGATCCTGTCCCGGGCCAGGAAGAGGCGCGGACCGGGCTCCCGCTCGTCCAGGAGGGCGAGGGCGAACATCCCGTCGAGACGGTCCAGAAACCCGTCCTTCCACTCCAGGTAGGCGTGGAGGACCACCTCCGAATCGCAGCGGGACAAGAAGCGGTGACCCAGTCCCTCGAGCTCCTGGCGCAGCTCCCGAAACCCGTAGACCTCCCCGTTGAAGACGAGGTGGACCCTTCCCCCCGGGTCCGAAAGGGGTTGCCTCCCTCCCCCGGGGTCGAGCACGATGAGCCGCCGCGCCCCGAGCCCCCCCCGGGGCCGGACCAGGATGCCCCCCTGATCGGGACCCCGATGGACAAGGGCCGAGGTCATGGCCTCGAGGGCCTCCTCGGAAGGAAGCGAAGCGTCGCCTCCCAGCGCCACCATGCCCGCAATGCCACACATGGCGGGGAGCTTGCCATGAGGCGCGCCCTCAAGCCATCCCGGGCTCCAAGCCGATGGGATACCGGAGCATCCAGAAAAGGAGATCGGTCTGTTGAGCTCCGAGCGGCCCCGCATCCTCTGCGTCGACGACGACCCGACCACCCGCGGGATGTATCACTCCCTGCTCTCCCGGAAGTTCGAGGTCACGATCGCGATCACGGGCGAGGAAGCGCTGGAGATGGCGCAGAGCTCTCCCCCGGACCTGGTGCTTCTCGACGTGGAGCTCCCGGGAATGCGGGGCACCGAGGTGTGCCGGCGCCTGCGCGAGCACACGGGCCTCCGGCTGACCAAGATCCTCCTCGTGTCCTCGCACAAGACCCCGCCTGATCGTCTCCTGGGCTACGAGGCCGGCGCCGACGACTACGTGGGCAAACCCTTCGAGGCCGACGAGCTCCTGGCCAAGATCAGGGTCTTCCTCCGGCTGAAGGCCGCCGAAGAGGTCGAGCGCCTCAAGACCGATGCCCTGGGCCTTCTCTGTCACGAGTCGCGGACGCCGCTCAACGGAATCCTCGCTCCCGCCCAGGCCCTTCTCGAGACCCCGCTCACCGAGGACCAGCGGATGCTGGTGTCCATCATCGCCGAGTGTGCGGCAGACCTGCACGGTTTCCTGGAGAAGGTGCTCCTCCTCTCCCAGTTCCGGGCGGGAACGGTGGAGACGATCACCACCCGGATCGAGCTCGAGCAGGGACTGGAGACCCTTGTCGAGACCGCGAGCGAGAAGGCGAGCAAGAAGAAGGTCACCTTGAAGCTGCGGACCGATCAACCCGTCGTGGTCGCCGGCAACCAGGATCTGCTCCGTCTCACCGTGGGGGCGGTGCTCGACAACGCCGTCAACTACGCCCCCGACGGATCCAGCGTCGAGATCGCGATCCGGGTGAAGGCCAGCGTCGCCCAGGTCGTCATCGAGGACACGGGGACGGGCATTCCTCTCCAGCTCCTCCCCCGCCTCTTCGATGCCCTGTCCATCGAAGACCTGCGCCATCACCAGAGGGGCAGCTCGATCAGCCTATCCCTGGCCCGGGCCATTGCCCGCCATCTGGGGGGGGACATCGAGGCTCACTCGACGGAAACCGAGCCCACGCGCTTCACGGTGCGATTCCCGGTGGTGCACGAGGAGACGGTGGCCGGGTAGAGCCGCCTCCTGGATCAGCGTCATCGATTCACGGTGAGATGCGGATCCTCGCCACCGAGGTGCGGACCTGATCGCCGTACTCGAGGCGCGCCCGCAGCGCGTAGTAACCCGGGGGTGCCGACATCCCCTCGGCCCGGAAGGTCACCTCGGAGCGCCCGCTCCGCACCCTTTCGCTGCGATGAAAGCGTCCGATCCGGTCCACGGGAATCCCGTTGAGGGTGAGGCCGCCGCGCAGGAAGGCCTCGTCCGTGGGCAGATGCAGGTCCCGCGTTCCCCTCACCACGATCTCCACCGTGAACGGTGCGCGGCGCTGGAAACCCGGCAGGTGCATGTGTACCGAGAGCGGCGAGGTCCGGAGCAGGACCACGAGGTCCCGGGCGAAGGCGGGCACGGGGAGGTCGAGCGTACCGTCCCGGACGGCGCGCCGGCGCGACTCGAGAAGATGGCCGGTGGCGGGGTCGTAGATCCCGACCTCGAGGTCGCCGTGCGGCAGCCCCTCGAGGACGAGCCCTCCCCCGGGGGAGCCTCCCGAGCTCTCCAGGTAGACCATGGCGACACGGGAGGGAGCCAGCAACCCGAGGGCGAACGAGGCGGGAGCGGAGACGATGATCTCCGGTGCCGGGGCAAGACCCAGCGGGAAGCCGGCCGACTCGAGGATGGAATGGAAGGCGCCGAGGTGCTCCTCCCACACCGTGTCATCGGCATAGAGAGGGGGTCCGAAGACGACCCTCTGGAAATCGCCGTCTTCCTTGGTGGTGGCTCCCACCCCTCCGGAGAAGAAGATGGTCCAGAAGATGGTGCGTGCCCGATCCCGGTCGGCGGAAGAGCTGTCGGTCAGGTCGGGCTCGGGACCGATGCGGCCGCAGAGGAGAGGCTTGGTGCCGACGTACTGGAGGAAGCGATCCCGGATCTCGGGCAGCGAGGCAAAGCGAAGGGAGGTCGGGGCGTGCCACAGATCGAGCACGTCGATGGCCGGGTGGGCCAGCTCGTGGTTGAGGAGCGCGCCCCCGCAGGACATGTTCGTGACGACGAAGTTGCGCCCGGTGATCCTCTCCGCCGCGGTGAAGCGATCGAGCCATCGATCGAGCCAGCTCGTGGGGCCGGTGTACTCGTTGCAGATCTCGTAGAGAACGTTGCCAAAGCCCGCGGTCTCGAACAGGAGTCGGTCGAAGTACCTCTCCTGCACCTCGAGCACGGCCGTGCGCGACAGGTCGTAGAACTCGGGCACGGCGTTGGTGGAGGGGAGGCCGAGTCCGTTGATGTTGCGGGCAGGGTGGAAGGGATGGTTGGACCAGCGATTCGGTCCCGACTCCAGCCCCACCTCGTCGAAGATCTGGAGGAGGACGAAGCGTCCCCTCTCCTCGTTCCTTTGCACGAAGTCCCGGAGCCTCGCCCAGTACTCACCATCGTAGCGCGTGAGGTCGAACCGACCGTCGGGGAGCCGGAGCCACGGATTGTGGGGGACGACCTCGTCGGGCAGGATCGTGTTGATGGCGGTGACGCGGATCAGGTTCGCACCGAACGGCGCGTACCAGTCTGCCTCGTCCTCGAACGATCTCCCGCTCCGCACCGCCATGAGCCAGTCGCCCTGGCCGAAGAGGTAGACCGGTGTCTCGCCCATGACGAGCTGCTGGCCACGCACCCCGAGACGGGGGCTGGCAAGGACGGTCGATGAGGTTCCCGGCAGCAAGAATGCCACGGGAAGAAGAAGCATCAGGAGGAGGAAAATACGACGCGGACCTTCGGCCCTTGTTGACAGCACGGCACCCTCCACGGGGAATGCGGGGGCGGCACGACCCTTCAAGAAGATCTCCCTGGAAACAGCTCTCATTGTCCCCTGCTCGGCACCGCGGGTCAACCCTACCCTCCCCTCCCCCGGAACACCGTCCAAACCCATTCGCAGGCTGGACTTCCGCCAGGATTCGGGTAGCCTGGGGAGCTTCACTGTCTGACCGCAAGGGGGTATTGCCATGGACTCGAGGCGGAACGGGACCGCCCGCTCGGTCTCTCTCCTCGGCCTTCTGGCCTTGGTCCTGTTCGGTACCGAGGCGATGGCCTCGGGAGGCTTGCTCAAGCGCAAGACGGATGGCCAGCCGGACGGCTACTACTACAACGCGGGCGGACTCGACGCCGCGCGCTACCTCACGCTCTACGGCGGCTCCGAGTTCTCGGTCGATGCCGTGATCTGCGCCGTGCGCAAGCAAGACCTCAACAGCGGGCAGCCGCCGCTCGGCACTCTCCTCGTGGAGCTGCGACGCGCCGACCCCAATGCTCCGGGATATGCGGATTTGGCCCCGGGAGGCCTCGTCGCCACCGCCGACGCCAACTCCGCGCTCGTGTGTTCGACCACCGGGGCCCCCACCACCGTCACCTTCGGATCAGGAGCGGGAGCCCCCCATCCCGCCGCCGATGTCTTCGTGTCGGCGGCACAGCCCGCGAACGGAGCGGGCAATCTCGATTTCTGCGGGATCCTCCTCGACACGAGCTCGGCCTTCAACGGAGCCTCGCGTCAGCAATCCTACGCACCGGGCGGCTTCCGATCGTCTCTGGGTTTCAACCACTTTCTCGAGGCCATCGTCTTCGATCCGCGGCTCCAGGATCTTTCCCTGAGGACGAGCGGCTCGGCGAGATACCCGGGAGACCGGGGGATCTCGATCCTCTTCGCCCGGAGGGCCTGTGACGTGGCCACCGCCGGCTGCGTGGAGGCGCGCGACGGGAGCGGCAGAACCGACGACCTGCTCACGACCAATATCGTGATCGACAACAACACGCCGAGCCTCGTCCTGCGCAACCTCGAGGTGGTGGTCGATCGGTCTGTCTTCGACCCCAAGCTGGCCCCCAAGGACGTGCTCGTCTTCCTGCGCCCGGTGGGCGGCGGCCCCAAGTATTCGAACCCAGCGGTGCTTCCGCCGGGTCGTACCATTCTGAGCCTCCAGCTCCCGGTGGCCCTCAAGACGAAGCTCCTCGCGCCTCTTCCCGTCGACGTTCCCGTCATCGCCCGCCTCACCGCGGTCGGCGATCCGTCCATCCTCTACGACGTCGAGACGAGCGTGCTGCGGTTGTCTCCCGAGGTGGGCTTTCTCGACAGCGGCGACATCGGCGCCGCCGGTTTCTTCGCTCCCCGCTTCCCGGTCCTCACCGGGGACGCCCTCGAGGTCCGATTCGACGCCGTCGATCTGCCCAAGCCGGGCAACACCTGGATCATCGAAGGCGCCACGGTGATCGGAGGCGAGGTCGGCGCATCGGGCCTGCCCGGGCTCGCCGACGTCACGCTGCGACGTGAGGACCCGGTCCTTGCCGACACTCCCGATCTCTCGCCCCAGGGACTCTTCCGCCGGTCGGGTCCCCTGCCCATGGGTACGGCCCCCTTCACCCTCGAGGTCAACTTCACGAACTTCGTGGTGACACCGGTCCATCCCGCTCTCGCCGACCCCCTCTGGCTCTCGGCCCTCCTCAACCCCGGAGACACCGGAGTCGGCGCCACCACCGTCGCGGGGGTCTCCGGCTCCCTCGTCGCGGGCGCTTCCTCCGTGGCGTTCTCGAACGAGATCCCTCGCACCGCGAGTCCCGCCACCGACTGGATGATGCGCCTCGACTTCGAGCAGACGCCGAGCGTGAGGAGGAGCCGGGGATCCGGCCCGGGAGGCCGCCCCGCGGTCACCGAGCCGCGCGAGGCGCTCCGGTTCATTCCGCTCGGGGGAAACGGGGAGCGCCTGGATCGGTAGGAAAGGCCCTCACTCCTCCACCGCGTAGCCGTCGCCGTAGAACTTGGACGTGCTGCGGGTGTGGAAGGTGATGGCCTTGACCGGCTCGTAGCGTGGCTGCCCGAGGCCGGGCAAGACCTCGAGCTTCTCCTCCTCGCGGACGTAGACCGCCATGGGGACGGAGACCCGGGGCTCCCTCGTGTGCGAACCGTCGCGCGGCTTACCCACACGATGCGTCGTGGAAGGAAGCCGGTCGTTGGTGATCCTCTGCATGTAGTCGCCGGTATTGAGGATGATGGTGCCGAAGGGCGGATGGAGCCGCACCCACTTCCCGCTCTTGCGGTTCCAGACCTGGAGCCCCTCCTTGCGCGAGGAGGGAAGAATCGTGAAGAGGTCGACGTCCTCGTGGCCGAGGAGCCGGCCCGCGCCCGAGCGGTCCTCCTCCTCGCCGAGAGGCGGGTAGTAATTGAGGCGCAGCCCGAAGTTGGTCCCCGTCAGCTTTCTGTCATAGAGGTGGGGGTCGCAACCGAGGTAGAGGAGGATGCTCTGCATGAGAGGCAGGATGAGCCTCTCGTGGGCGAGAGCCAGCTTCCGGAAGAAGGGCTCGTGCTCGGGGAGAGGCCAGAACGAGGAGACGTCGAACGGTGCGTCGCTCTCTCCGAGATCGAACGCCCGACGGCAGAAGACCCAGCCCTCCACCAGATCGGGGTGGATCTCGCTCGTCTCCTTGATGGGAAAGTAGCCCTGGCTCACCGAGCCGTGGCGAGCGGCCCGGTACCGGAGCTTCTGCTCGAGGGGACTGCCCGCAAAGAACTCGAGGGTGCGCCGCTCGGCCTCGTCGTAGAGGGCGGGATCGACTCCGTGACCGGTGAGGACCGCAAAGCCGATCTCCTCGAGAGCCTGGCCGAGGGAGAAGGCGAATCGGCGGCGGCCTTCCTCGCCCTCCTGGAGGAGACCCAGATCGCAGGTGCGGATGACGAAGTCCTCGTCGTACTCGTCCTCTCCGGCCTCGGCGAGGTGGTAGGCGTGGCTCTTGTCCACCTGATCGTAGCGGGCGAACTCCCGGTTCGTGGCCGCGATTCCGTCGTCTTTCTTGGGGCTCATGAGGGTCTCCGCGGGGGACTGGGAGGCCATGGTAGGCGAGGGAGGCTCCGGGGGCAAGCGGGTCCGCTTTCGAGCCGGTCGAGGAGCTGACCCTTGGCCTCGTCTCCGTCAGCGGCCCCGGGAGAGCCGCTTGCATGCCCATCGGGCCCGCCTTATCCTGGGAGAAAAGGGCAGAAAGAAGCTTCCGCTGAAACCATCCCCGCTTGGCGATCACGTAAAGACCAGGAACGACCTCTTGCCGCACCCCGATCTGGATATGGTGAACGGCGCCCTCCGTGGAGACGCTGGCCACCAGGACGAGTTCGTGGCGCGGCTGCGACGGGTGCCCCGCGTCCTTGCCTACAGGAACGGAAGGCTGGGTGGCCCGCTGAACCGGAGCGAGCTCGAGGAGCTCGCCCAGGAGGTGGTGGGACTGGTGTGGGCAAAGCTCGGGGATTACGCAGGATTATGCTCCCTCGACGGCTGGGTCTATCGGTTTTGCGTCCTGGCGCTGCTGGGCCACATCCGGAAGCTCCGCCGGCGGCCCACCCTCCTCGAGGAGACGGGTTTTCTGGCCATGGAGCCCTCTCCGGAGAGGGACATCCTCCAGTACGAGCGGATGGATCGGGCCCTCCTCTCGCTCGACCCCACGAGCCGCGAGATCGTGAGGCAAAGACACTACGAGGACCGCACCTTCGAGGAGATCGCGGGGATCCTCGACATCCCGCGGAACACGGTCAAGACGCGCTACTACCGGGGATTGATCAAGCTCCGCAAGCTGCTCGAAGCTCCGTCCACCCCGAGGGCAAAGAGGCAGACATGAACCCTCACGACGCCGAACGTCACGAGGAGGCCTTGCCCGAGCTGCTCGCCCGGGCAGGAAATCCAAGAGAGAGCTTCGAGAGCTCGGAGCTGGCCCGGTGCTCCACGTGTCGTGCCCTCTTCGAGGAGCTCGAGGGGCTGCGCTCCTCCCTCGATGAGGTGGGTCGGGATCAGCGGGAGACGCTTCGTGCCACGGAGACGGACGAGGCCTCGGCCGCCGAGGAGCGGGTCGAGGCCTTGTCGAGACCGCGGATGGCCGGCCACGAGACCACGACCGGAGGTCACGGGGGACCCCCTTCCCGGCGGTGGCTGGTCGGGCTTCTCGCCGCCGCCCTCATCCTGTTCGCCGTCACCGTCATCCTCACCAGCCTTCCCGTCACGGGGCCGCCCGACGATCCGGGAACGACCCTGGGTGAGGGGATCGAGCTCCTTCGTCCGACGGGAGAGGTGACGAGCTACCCACCCTTCAGGTGGACGGGGAAGTTGCCGGAAGGCGGTCACTTCCGGATCGAGATTCACGACGCCGACGATCCGACCGCGTCCCCCTTCCTGGAGAGCCCCGCATGGCACGAGACGACCTGGAATCCGGATCCGGGAGAGCGCCCCTGGCCCCCGCGGATCCGCTGGGTGGTGAGGACCATCGACGCGGCGGGAGAGTCCATCGCCCCCGCCAGGACGGGCTGGGCTTCCTTGTCGCCCTGACGCTGCTGTTCCTCGGGTCTTTCTCCTCCGTCATCGCCCAGGAGGACGACGAGGAGGAGTCCGCCGCGGTCCGGCTCAAGCGGCTCGAGCGCCTGATCACACGCCGCAACTCCGAGGTGCAAGCCCGGGCCGAGGCGGAGATGACCGCACTCGTTCTCGAGCTGGAGGAGAGGCCTCCGGGCGAGAGGGAAGACCAGGTGCTCCACGACGCGGCCATGGCCCTCCAGAGGCGAGCCAGGGGTGACGAGGATCGCCTACGGTGGCTGGAGACCGCAAGCCGCGCCGCCCTCGCCCTGAACCTTCAGGACCTGCACGCACGCGCCCAGCATCCACGCGCGTTGATCCTCCTCGGCCAGGGAAGGTATCGGGATGCCGAGCGGATCCTCGAGGAGACCCTCCTGTCGACGCCCGACGATCGGGGCCTGCATCCAAGCCTGACCCTGCTCCTGGCCGAATGCGCCTCGCGGACGGGCGACGATGCCAAGGCCCTCTCGCACCTCGACCAGCTCGACGCGATGGTGAAGGCCGACATCGGCACCGTGGACTCGCCGCTTCTCCGCTACGCGGTCATCCTGCGCATCCGCTCCCTTCTTCAGCTCGGACTGTCGCGCCAGGCCGCCCTTCTGCTGCGTCCCCATCTCGAGGAAGTGGAGGCGCTGCCCGACGACGATCCCGGCAAGGCCGAGGCCCTGAGGAACGCTCACCTTTCCCAGCTCACCATCGCCCTCGAGACCGAGGATTTCGATCTCGTCAAGGACCGGGTGCCCCGGTACCGGGAACGGGCGGAGGTCTATGGCGACGATCCGGCCATGCGGGGCCAGCTCGACCTGATCCTCGCCATCGCCCTCGCCGAGGAGGACCGCCTCGCCTCGGGAAACCCGTCCAGGGCCGAGCCGCTGCTGCGAACACTGCTCGGGAACGCCGATCTGACCGCGCCCGTACGTTGCGACGTCGAGACCAAGCTGGCCGAGATTCTCGCGGCAAGAGGAGAATGGTCGGAGGCCGAGGAGCTGATCGGGCACGCGCGAGAGGGCCTCGACTCTCGCAGCGCACCGGAGCCCGCCCCGGCAGAGGAGAGCGCCCAGCTGGCCACCCTCGCGGCGCGCATCGCCCTCGATCGGGGGGACGGCCCCGAGGTCCTCCGCCAGCGCCTCCAGGAGCTCGGCAGCCTCTTCGACCGGCTTCTCGATCGCTGGTCGAAGCTCCCGCGCCCGCCGGGGGGAGTCGATTTCCTGAACTTCGGCCATCGGCTGGCGGTTCCCGCCGAGGTCATTCGCCTCTCCGTCGCCCTCGATCCGGAGGGACGGGGCGAGGAGCACGCTTTTTCCTGTCTTCTCCGGCTCCAGGAGCAGGGAACTCTCGCCCGGCGGTGCGGCGTCGTCGACCTCGATCTCGAGACGGTGCGGGACCGCCTCCTCGCGCCCGGGAGAGGCATCCTCGTCTATCTTCCGGGTCCGTACCGGTCGCACGTGTTCGCCCTCGATGGACAGGATCTCGTCCACCAGGAGATCGCCGACCGAGACGTGATCGAGCCGATCCGGAGGAGCCACCTGACCGCCCTCTCCACGGATCTGCGGGATCTGGCCGATCCAAAGGTGCGGACGAGTGCGGTCTCGCTGGAGCGCAAGACGGCGCACCGGCTTTCCGATCTCCTTCTCCCCGCGACGATCCGGGAAATACTTTCCGGCTGGGACGCAGTGACGATCGTGGGAGCCGATCTCCTCGGCCCCGTTCCCTTCGAGTGGCTGCCCGTGGGCGAGGCGGCCCACGTCGGCGTGGAGAAGGCCATCGATTACCTTCCCTCGTGTCCCCTCGGAATCTTCCTCTCGAGAAGAGCCGAGGCGCGCCGTGCCACCGGCGCGCCATCGCTCGATATCCTCTTCGTCGGAGATCCCATCCCGACCGAGAGTCCCGAGGGAAGCCCCCTTCTCCCTCTCCCCGTTCCCGAGGACCTTCGTGCCGCACTCACCGCGACCTACCCCGAGGGGCAGGTCCGCTTTCTGCTCGGAGACGCGGCGACTCCCGGGAACCTCCTCCGGCAGAACCTCCCGGACGTGGCTCTCTTGCAGCTCGTGGTCCACGGGGTGCGCGACGACGGACGCGGTATCCCCGCGGGCCTCCAGCTCTCCGCAAGCGCGGAGGATCCCGCGGGACGCATCTTCGGAGACGCGATCGATCGAGGCGAGGCACTGAGCACCGATCGCCACGACGCACCGAGAGCGGTGCTCATCACCGCCTGCCGCTCCGGTCAGGGGCCGCTCCGCCGCGGAGACGCGGCCGTCGCCGACCTGGGCGGAAGCTTCCTCGCGGCGGGAGCCCAGGCCGTGCTGCTGTCCCAGGGCGACCTCTCGTTGAACCCGACCCTCGAGCTCACCGCCGTCCTCCACCGGCATCTCTCACGGGGCGCGTCGCTGGCCGAAGCCATGCGGCTCACCCGAAAGGAGCTCACCGGGAACGATCCCGAGCTCGCTCCCTTTCGCTTCGGACTCCTTCAGGTCGTGGGGCTCGGCCACGAGGCTCTCGTCGGCCCGGTGACCGGCGGCGCGATGGACGTCGCCTCGAGCAAGGGGCTGCTCCTGCTCCTCGGCCTCGCCGCGGTTGCGGTCCTTCTCGGCGCGGTGCTCTTGCGGCGACCACGGTCCGCCTGAACGAACGGCCCGACCAGGAGTGAGGCTCCCGACCTCAGGGTGTGGGATTCGGGTCGTCGTCATCGGTGCCGGGCGGAGCCGCGGGAGGCTGCGTGACCCCGCTGCAGCCGCACGGTAGAGGAATCCAGCCCCCGTTCGGCACGCCGAATCCGGGAAAATAGCCGAGATGTCCCGGACCATCGTCGTCCGTGTAGAACGCGTAGAGCCCCACCGGGGCTGCGGCGATGACGTCACCGGTGCCATCGCGGTCCACCATCCGGCAGAAGAGGTAGAAGACCGCGGGCGAGACCACGAAGGGGTCGTCGATGGTCACCGTCATGGGGCTGAACCAACCCGAGGCCGTGTCGAAGAAGACGTGCCGGGTGGCCAGCAGCGTGAGAGGCGAGGACGGAGTGTCCTGCTTCCAGACCACGATCTCGACCCAGTCCAGCCCGGTCGCGGGCTCCGCAGGGGGATCCAGGTCGAGCTGGAGCTGCGGGAGGGAGGACCCGTCGTAGAAGTAAAACGAATCGGCAGTGATCCAGGGGTGCTTGGCGCTCCGGGTCTCGCACTGGTTGTGGAGCAGGGCCACGCTCTCGTCGGTCTGGAGCGGGACGAGGAGGTCGTTGTCGCCGTCGCTGTCGAAGTCGCCAAGGCAGGGCCAGCCCTGCTCACCGGGCGCGGGCAAGCTCCCCAGCCCCATGTCCACGTACTCGAAGGCCGAGTAGCCGAACGTCTTCCTGGACGGGTCGAGGGGATCGGACTGGTTCGTGAACAGGACGAGATCCTGGAATAACTGGTGGCGCAGCACGAGGTCGTCCTTGCCATCGCCATCCACGTCACCCGCATCGGCGCCGACGACCCCGCACGGTCCCAGGTTCAGAATCGACTCCGTGCGCGTGGAGTCGACCACCACCAGCTTCCAGTCGGACGAGCTGACTCCTTTGTAGAGGAAGGCGACGCGCTCGGTGCCGAAACCTTCGTCCTTGAAAGGCACCACCACGGCGCCCTCCAGCGTGTTGGCGTAGCTGGCAAGAAGGGTGCCGCTGGCGGTGAAGATCTCGAGACCGGCGGTGCTGCCGATGGCGATCTCCATCAGCGAATCGCCATCCCAGTCCACCAGAGCGATGTCGAGGATGGTGCCCGCCGCCACCGGGGGAGTCCCGATGAAGGGGCCGGGTACCGGGGTAGCCAGGGGATTGAGCCGGATCCGCAGCGACTGGTTGTCGGCCTTGACCGCGACCAGATCCAGCAGGCCGCCGGTGTCGATCTTCCCGGCCAGAACGCGCCTGGACCCGCCCCACACCGTTCCCAGGTTGGAGCTGGTCATCTGCCGCGTCGCGGGGTCGATCCACCACAGCTTGACCGAGCCGGCGTGGGCGGCCACCACGGCATCGGCGCCATCTGCTCCACCCCCCGGGAAGCGCGCGATGTCCACCGCACTCTGGGGAATGGCGATCCGGGCCTGGAAAACGGTGGGGCCGGAGACGACGTAGGGGTAGCCCCCGCGCAGGATCACCGCGTCGGGGACGAGGTCCCCGGTCATCTGGGCCAGAAAGGAGCGGGTGAGGTCCCCCCCCGCCCCGGCATCTCCCGGCGGCAGGGAGTAGTTCCGCGTGTCGTCGAGGGTGAAGGGCACAAAGCCAGGATCGGTGCAATCGTTGGCCAGGGACATTGCGGCCAGAACGACCGAGGTCAGGGAAGCCAGGAGCAAGCGGAAAAACATCGTTGGATACCTCGCTGGGCGGACGCGCGCCCCCCGAAGATACTCCACTTCGAGGGGCACCGGCAAGACCACTTGGGATCGAAACCATGCGGCCCCGCCCCTCCCCCCGGTATTCCGGTTGGAAGCGGGGCACCGCAAGGAATCGTGCCCGGGATGACCATCGGGTTTCGAAATTCTCGGCAGATTCTTTCCGGGTGGACCCCCGCCGACCCCCGGACCGTGTTCCGGCCCGGGGGTCTCCGAGCGTTCATTCGCTCAGGGGACCTTGTGGTCCAGCTCGGCCACTCCTTCCAGGGGCAGCTGGGTCGTGCGGTGCAGCTCCGACCGGAGGAAGAGAAACGGGTTCGCCGCATTCACCGGCTCGCAGGCGCCGAGCACGGAGAGCCTGACGGTCTGCCCGGAAGTGAGGCCCGTCTGATTGAAATCGAGGGTCGCCTGGCCCTGGGCATCGGTATTCGCGGAGACCAGGAACGGTCCCGGTGTCGCGGTGTAGGGGTCGACCTGCCCGCCGCTGAGGATGCTGAACTGGCTCGGCAGGGTGCTCGTGAACGTGCCGCTCTGCACGAAGGGACTGTGGGGTGCGGCATCGCGGATGGAGACGATCGCGAACACCTTGAGCCCCACCGCGGGATTGAACAGGGGCGCGCCGTCATTTTCCTTGAGGGTGACCCTGACGACCGCATCGAGGACTCCACCCCCGCTGTTCTCCTGGATCCAGGCCATCTCGGAGACGTGCACGAAATCCGACGTGAACGAATCGAGCTGGGTCCTCATGGGCTCGAAGGAGTCGAGGACGAAGGGGGTCAGAGGATTGGTGGAATTGTTGTTTCGATCGGTGGCCCGGAGCGTCACCGACCCCGTCAGGAGGTTTCCGGTCAGGGGCGACGGCAGGTTGTGGGTGAGAACGAAGGTATCCTTCCGCGAGATGTAGGTCCTCTCGAAGCTGTCGCTCACCGTGGTCACTCCGTCACTCAGCGTGAAGTCCACCACGTACGTGGCGTCCTCGTCGAACTCGACGCGGTACTTGGCGATGCGCGCGGTGGTGAACTCGAGCTCGTGCCGGACGAGATCGGGAGGAGTCGTATCGTTGATGGTCGCCTCGAAGACGGTGGGATCGTTCGGGGGCGAGGCGGCGACTTCGTATCCGTCCGGCCAGCCGTCTCCATCGGAATCCGGATCGTCGGGATCCGACCCGAGGGCCAGCTCGGCGGCCGTGGCCAGCCCATCGTTGTCGGGATCGACCGCGAATCTCCTGCCGTTGCCGATCGGCATGCCCATGATCACCTGGCTGGCGATCCCGGCCTCCGCGTCGGCCTTGAGCTCCGCCCAGGTCCGATCGTTCACCGAGGGGTCCTCGGCCTTGAACAGTGGCGTGCCGCCCGAGGTGTCGTACCACCAGCGCACGGGGGCGCCGTTGTAGGTACCGAAGGCGACGACGTCGTTCCATCCCGCGATCGCTCCGTCGATGAGGATCTCCTTGATGTTCTTCTTGGCGGCGATGCCGCTGCTCGCGTCGAGCCAGGACGCCCAGTGGACGGCGGGAGAGATTCCCTGGTCGAACTGCTGGTTGAACATGAAGATGTCCACCCGCTCCTGGGGGTCGGGGAACGCGATCTGGAAGTCGGCTGGATCGAAGATGAAGTTGAACAGGCTGGCGAAGCGTCCGTTGTGGGCCAGGCCGAAGCCGCCTTCGTTGACCCGCACATCGTTGATCCCGTCGAAGCTCGTGAGCATCGTATCCAGCCCCCGATGCTGGAGCTGCCGCAGGTGGGCCACCTCGATGGGGTTGGCCCTCGGCGCGGAGGTGAAGCCCTCGGCGAACGGGTTGCCGTTCGATCCCGTTTCCATCGGGTGACACTCCGCACAGGTGAAGCCCCGGAAGTTGGGCACGGTCAGGAAGAGATCCTGGCCCTCGACGGCCGAGCCGGTCATCCCGACGAGGGGGGCCGGATCCGGGGTCCGCGCGTCGTCCACGATCCGGCGGGGATTCTCGAGCGGATTGGCGGGAGCCTGGAGCGACTGCATGAAGACGACGAGATCCGCCATCTCCGCATCGGTCGGCTCCTGCGTGACGGATCCCAGCGGGCTCTCCGGATCCGCGCCGAGAAGACCCTGGAACGCCTTCTTGAAGGCCTCGAGATCTCGCTCTCCCCGCCAGTGATGCGGGAAGGAGTCGGCGATCGAGAGCAGCGATTGCGTCAGCATCACGTCCTTGAAGTCGGTGGGCTCCCCTCCGATGGCCCAGCCGAGCTGGTCGGTCATGCCCCGCGGGTGGCACGAGGCGCAGCTCGTGCGGCCATCCCTGGAATGCTTACCGTTCAGGAATACGTCGCGGCCCCGTCGGATCTGGTCGGGCGTCGGATCCCGGCCGAGGGGCAGGACAGCCACCGGTCCGGCCTGAGAGGCCCAGTCGAAGACCTGCAGGGTGAGCATCGGCTCGGGCAGGGACGCGTGGGCCACGGTTCCCAGGCACAGGGCCAGGAGCCTGGTCTCGTCGGAATCCAGCACCTTCACGGAATAGCACTGACTGCGGGGCAAGAGCTGGAGCTCGCCGATCCGCTTTCCGATGGTGTTCGTCACCACGATGACGTCCGACAGCGGGCTGGCGACGAAGCCCGTTCCCCGGTCCGGACCCTCTCCCTCGACGAAGTCCATGGTGCGCGCCTGGTTCACCGATCGGGTCGCATCATACGGCGGGGGCATTCCGGGACCCAGGGCATCGAGATCGAGCCCGATGGACGGCGCCACGTGCAAACCGCTGCCCCCCGTGACTCCCGCGATCACGTGGAGCTGGTTGATGGCCACGATGCCGCTCAGCTCCGCCTCGGTGTCGAGAGCCGGGTCCTTGTTGTTGCTGTCGCTCGACAGGATCCAGAAGTCGGTCGTGGCGGGATTGCGGTCGATGTCGAAGAGAAGACTTCCCGCACCCTTGATCACCGGAGAGATGGAAGCGGCCACGGGATCGATCCGGAACACGTCCTCGTCGGGAAGCTGCGGTGAAGCGGGCAGGAGGGCCAGGTCCTGGACCGATCCGCCCGCCTCCTCCACCGCGCCCGGCCGGATGGTCGAGTTGTTGCCGGTGACGGTGGCGGCCACGTAGACGAAGTTGTCGTCTTCTTCCCCCGGCTCCCCCCGGTCCAGATAGAGCGGTCCCGGGCGCTGGCCGGTGGGAAGAGAGTAGGACTGCTGGACGGTGAAGGTCGCAAGATCCACCTGGGCGATCGTGTTGGAGCCCTGGCACGAGACGAAGAGTCGAGCGTTTTCCTCATCGATGACGAGGTCTCCCGGCTCGTCACCCAGCCGCACGATCTTCTCCACCGCTCCCGTCTGGGCGTTGTGCAGGAAGGCAGCATGGGTCCCCACGCAGGCCACCACGATCTTGCGATCGGCCGCCTGGCCGCCGGGCGGCTCCCAGACGCCGATGGAGACGGGATTGTGCCCGGTGAACGCCTCCACGTCGGGTGTCGCCGCCAGGTTCGGGAAACGCAGAATGGTGCTGGCATACGGGTTGATCGCCCACACGCCGCCGTCGGAGTCGACTGCGATGCCGCTGAACGGCTCCGGCATGAAGTTCGTCACCTCGACCTCGTTGTCGGTCAGACCGGCGTAGGGCGCTGTGGGAGGCGGCGGAGGCGGGCCCGGAAGCGGCTGCTTGGCCGAGGCCACGGCCAGGAATCCGAGCCATCCCACGAGAATGGCCGCGACGACGCTGAGCACGCGGAGAATCGACATCTCGGTCTCCTTCCTTTCACGGCAGGCTTCTCTCCGGCCAGCCGCTCCTCACGGAAGGAAAGCGAGGCGGGAAGAAAGCTCTGCCACCGGTTGGAATGTGCCGGAGACGCCGAAAGGGATTCGGAGTCGCGGAAGAAACCCGGCCATCACCACGAATCGACCATGATTCGGCTGGTGACTGCGACACTGCCGTGCTCCTCGATCTCGACGCGCCCATCGAGCGCTACCTGCCCGACGATCCGGCGGCAGCCCCCCCCCGGACAATGGGGGGGGGCAGGAAGCGACTACGGGCACAGGCTGAAGTCGAGATCCAGACGCCAGTTCAGGAGCGTACCGACGTTGCCGGCCGCGCGATCGATGAGCTGGAGCGTCCAGGTCCCGTTGACCTGCGTTCCGTCGAAGTAGTTGCCGAGGCTGAAGAATGCCGGGAACGGGCACGTATCGATCAGACCACACGGGATGATCCCGCAGGAATCTCCGGGTCCACAACCGGGCGGATAAAGCACGAGAAGAAGCTCGCTCGGATTGGGATGGGACACATCGACGAAGAGGCCCGTGGGTCCGGTCGCGATGCCGAAATCGGACACGTCGACGGTCGAGAGGAGCCCGGCCTGGAGGTTGTCGGGAATCGCCGCCGGCACCCCGGCGGGGAAGTACTGCTTGAAGATGGGATCGCAGCTCGAGTACTCGTCACCGCCCATGTCCACGAAGGCAGCGAACACCCTGTCCTCGCCGTCCACGTCGACGGCATTGGCGCCGGGCGGTACGTAGGCGGGATCTCCCGCCTCGATGCAGGGTGACAGATCGCTCAGATGGTAATCCTGTGCGAGCTCGGCCACGAAGGCGGGATCGTCATCGATGTTGCCCGCACCGTAGACCAGGTTTCCGCTGCCGGGCAGCCCGGATATACCGTGCTCGATATCGGTGAAGTCCACGTCGACGGTGGCACCCGAGAAGTGCACCTGCTCCGAAAACCCGGACACTGTATTCCCCCACAGAATGGAATCCCTGATGTTCACCACGGCGCCGGCGATCGCGTAGATTCCTCCGCCTGCGCCGGTCGCCTCGTTGTTGGCGATGGTCGTCGTGCTGATCTCGAGCTGGCCTGCCGTACAGAAGATTCCTCCCCCGATTTGCTGGGGGATCGTCGTTGCCGAGTTGTCGACGATCCAGCTGGATCGGATCACGGGCGATCCCCCGGAGACGTACACACCTCCGCCCTGCGACGCCGAATTGTTCCGGATGATGCAACGCGTGATGACCGGGCTCGCGCTCACGCAACGCACCCCTCCCCCTCCCAGGGTGTCCGGAGCCAGCGCGTTCTCGATGGTGAACCCGATTAGCTTGGCCTTGCTCGTCTCTCCCGAGGTGAAGAGGAACCCCCTTCCCTGATTCTGGCAGTCGACGATGGTCACCGCCGCGCCGTTCTCGCTCTTGACGGTGACCTCCTTTCCCTGGAAGTCGATGTTGCGGTTGCCCGCCCCGGTGTAGACGCCGTTTGCCACGAGAATGGTGTCCTTGTTCAGGGAAACGTTGATCGCCGCCTGAATGGTCGGCTGCTCCGCTGGAACGTGGATGGTGATCGGAAGCCTTCCGGCCTTACGCGCCTCCGACGGCGCCGCGCTGGCCAGAAGACAGCTGGCCAATGCCAGCGTCGTGCAAGAGAATCGAATCGTATTCCTCGTCATCACGTCATCTCCTCGATGAACCCTTCGTTTCTCGAGATCTTCCACCTCGGAAGATCACGATCGGGGGTGCTGCAGCGACCCCGCAATCTCACCTGAATCCGTGATCGCCAGCTGCTTCCCGGATTCAACCTCGTGAGATTTTCTCGGGTAACGAAGAGACTCGTGAGTCCGTTGCCACACCTTGCCGCAGGATTGATGAAACCCCGCTCGAGGCCGAGGCACAGATCAGGGGCAACGAACCGACACAGGTCGTGTTCGGCGCGCGGCGGCGGTGCTTCCGGATCGCTCCGTCGCCACGATCAAAATGCTCCGGACAGATCAGGTATCAAGGAGAAAGTCATGATGAAGAACGTCGGAGTGCTTCTTGCCATTCTATCGGCCTGTATCATCACGCTGGTCCTGACCTCGGACCAGCATGAGGTTCTGGCCAAGAAGACACGGCCCTCCGGGCCTCCCACCTACACCGGCCCGGGAGATACGGTCCCTCCCACCACTGGTGGCAGCGCGAGCTGTCCTGTTCCCTGCGGCCCCTCCAGCTTCCCCTTTGACTGCTCCTGTGACCTCACGCTCTCGATGCTCCCCGTCAACTTCGGCTGGTGCGGGAACTGCCCCGAGTTCTGCGGCAGAAACGGCTTCGTGAGGGACATCACCATCGGCAACATCAAGCAGGCTTGCCTGAACGACGTCAATCAGGACGGGATCGCCAACCTCTGCCTGACCGGGTTCAACTGCCCCACCGGGTCGTACGAGACCTATGTCTACACCACGATCCCGTTCCAGTGGAGTCCCACCGGGGTGCCCACCTCGGGGGGCGGCAGCCTGCAGATCTGCGGCATGTTCTACGGGTTCCTGACCGAGACCGATGCCGTCTGCAACCAGCCATTCCTCTGCGGCGGCAACGACGGTCCCGGCCTGAACGACGACAAGTACTGCTACAGCTGCGAGCCTCTCGACAAGCTGGTCCTGCAGGTCGACTGCAGCTGCTTCCAGATGATCCTCGATCAGTACGCGGCCCTGGGCCTCTACCATCCCTTCAACAGCCCCTATCTGACGGACTCGAGCGTCGTCTTCTCCGTGCTGCACCTCTGCTGCGAGCAAGAGTAGAAAGCGGGCGGCCTCGATTCGAACCGACGAGCCAGGACGCGAGGGCACCCGGACCGACGCACGGTCGGCCCGGGTGTCTCACCACCCCTCCACCCTCACCTCGTACCGCCCGCCCTCGTCCCTCTCCATGTTCACCCTCACCTTCAAGAATGCCTCGATGACCCCCGCATTCGTGCGGGCGTGGCTCGACGGCTCGCCCGTGGTGAACGTCCCCCCGCCGGCGAGCGCCATCGGCAGGAGGAGCTGATCGGCGAGGTGGGCGTCGACGGCGGCCCCCGAGTCGAGAAACGCCCGGGCCTGCTCCGCCACGTCGTCGGCCACCGCCTCGGCGCGGAGACCCCGTCGACCGATGCAGGAGAAGACGGCAACGCCGGCATCGGTCTCGATCTCGAGAAGGAGCGCGTTGCCGGGGCCTGCGGCTCCGGCGACAGGAAGGATCGCCTCGCTCGCCAGGTGCACCCCGATCCGCTTTCGCACCCGCTCGATCTCGCGCTCGGCGATGTGGAGGGGAAGATTCGACAGGAGCGCCGTCACGCGGAGCGAGCGCACCTCTCCCCTCTCCCGGAGATCGAGGTGGCGCAGGACATTCCCGGGAGTGACGCGAGCGCGGAGGATCCCTCCTCCAGCCGGGGCAAAGCCGTGGCGCTCGAGCTCGATCGCGAACGTGGCGCCCATGCGGCGAAGGACCTGCCCGAAGCTTCGCTCGAGGAACTCGAAGGGCGGCGCCCACGGGTTGTGGGTCCCGCCCTCGATGGTCACCTGCGCCGGCTCCTTCGCGAAGAGCAGCGCGGGGAGGATCGTCTGCAGGACGAGCGTCGTGCTCCCCGCCGTTCCGACGTCGAAGAGGTGCTCGCCGCCGCGGATTCCGGCAGGACGGAACGAGAGCTCACGCGATCCGAGGACGGCCCCCGTGACCTCGGCCCCTCCGACCGCCCGGGCGGCCCGGACCGCAGCCAGGTGCTGGGCGCGCAGCCCCGGGTTCCTGCGGTTGGCGCGGATGGAAGAGATCCTGAAGGGTCTCCCCGTCACCAGCGACAGCGACAGCGCGCTGCGCAAGATCTGCCCCCCACCCTCGCCGGCGGAGCCATCGAGGTGAAGGGGCGCATCGACGGGCTCGGGATCGGTTTCGCTCACCAGGATCGCTTCTCCTCTGTCCGACGCGGAGTCGGCCTCGTAGGACCCTTTGTCCCCTCGAGGTTCGAGAGTGAAACCGCCGGCTCTTGACTCGCGTCGAGGTCGTCCACCGTTCCCCCAGGATAAGGAATTGCGATGAACCCAGCGATGGGCCGCCCGGCTGTACGGCCTTCTACCTCGCGGTCAAGGATGGCGTCTTCGAACCCGGCCCTCCCTTCGACCCCAGCCACAAGCTCCCGGGGGCAGGCTACCTCGCCACCGCGGGGGACCTCGCTCGCTTCGGGGCGGCGCTCCTCCACCCGGGACTCCTCGGCGAGACGTCCCGGGAGGAGATGTTTCGCGCGGTGCCTCTCCTGGACGGCACCCCCACGGAGTTCGCCCTCGGCCTGCGCCGGGGCCACGACGGCAAGCGCGTCATCCTCCACCAGCCGGGCGGCGGCATCGGCATCTCGTGCTGGCTCTTCCTCTATCCCGAGGAGAAACTGGTGATCGCGGTGATGTCGAACCTCTCCACCGCTCCCGTCGGAGGACCGGTCTACACCGAGATCGAGGCCGCGTTCCTGGAGGCGATCGGGAGGCGGAATATGTCTTGCTGTCCAGGCGAATCGGCGGTACGTTTTTGGCCAGCGGGAATGGATCGGGTGTCGAGGTTTCTCTCCGGGAGGTCCCTGGCATGTCCCGAGTCATCCCCATGATCCTGCTCGTCCTCGCCTTCCCCTCGCCGTCTCCGGCCCAGATCGATCTCGAGACCTCGCGGATCTACGATCCGGGGCTTCCACCCAACGACAACACCGCCCGTGACCAGATCCTGCGCGACCTGCGGGTGGCCGACTTCGACGAGGATGGTGACCCGGACATCGCCGTCGTCTGGACGACCGACACCGGAGGCCAGGGACAGGTGGTCTTCCTGCAAAACCTGGCTCCCGGAATCCTGGCACCCGGCCCGTCCGTGGTCTCGCTCGGGATCCCCGGTCCCCTTGCCATCGACGACTTCGACGGGGACGGCCACCTCGACCTGGCGGTGGGGATCGAGATCGAAGGCAAGTCGACGATCCTGGTGCACTACGGGGACGGGAGCTTCGGCTTCCCCGCCATCGTGCTGGGCTTCGGCGAGGAGAGAGCCCGCCGGGCCCTGGCCTCGGGCGACTTCGACGGAGACGGCCGGATTGATCTCCTGGCCGGAAACGACGACGGGAGCCTGTCCTTTCTCCCCGGATTGCCCGATCGCCACTTCGGAGTCGAGACGAGCGTCGCCGGCGCGGGCGACATCAACTCGATCGACACCGGTGACCTCGACGGTAACGGAACCTTCGACGCGGTGGTTGCGCGGGGCAACCAAACCTTCACGATCCTGCTCGGAGGCGTGGCCCGGGCGGGAGGAGGTTTCCCCTTCGGATCGGTCACGACCGTGAGCACCGGGAACCCGGGTCGATCCATCGTGGTCGCCGACGTCACCCTTGACGGGCACCTCGACCTCGTCCTGGCCAATCCGGCCACCGACACCGTGACCATTCATGAGGGAGACGGACAGGGATCCTTTCCGACCTCGTTCTCCCTCCCGACCGGCGATGGGCCGAAGTCGGTGGTGGTCGCCGACCTCGACCGCGACGGCGTTCTGGATCTGGCAACGTCCGATCAGGAAGGAAGCTCGATCACACGAATCCGCGGTACCGGCGACGGCGGCTTCGAGACGGCGGAGACCGTGTTCCTGGGAACCCCTCTCCGCAAGATCCAGACGGGAGATTTCGACGCGGACGGCGTTCTCGACTTCGCGGGGGTTCTCGACGTGGAAGTCCGCTTCCAGGCCGACGAGGAGTTCGTCCATGTCCTGCCGGGGAGTGTGGTGGAGACGGTCCAGCAGCCCCGCAGAATCGACGTCGGGAGTGGCTTTGGCCGCAAGGACATCAAGTCCGGGGACTTCGACGAGGACGGGCACCTCGACATCGTGATCGAGGACTCGAATTCCGAGCTCGGATTCTTTCGAGGCGACGGAGCCGGCGGATTCGTTCCCGGCCCCGGGGTCCCGACACCTTTCGTCTACCCGCGCTCGTTCGAGGTTCTGGATCTCGACGGCGACGGGCATCTCGACGTCGTCTCCGTTTCCCACACGGATCCCGGCATCGGGATCTCCCTCGGAGACGGATCGGGAGGCTTCCCGAACACGACCTTCCTCCCGACGCGGTTCGACGCAGGGTACCTCGACTTCGGCGACCTCGACGAGGACGGTTTCCTCGACATCGCGGTGGGATGGGACGAGAGCGTGCGCAGCCAGGATCTCTTCTCATGGTTCCTGGCCGACGGAAACGGAGGATTCGGTCCTGAGCGGGTGGGAATCGGTCCGTTGACCCTCCGCCCCTCGGGCATTGCTCTGGGCGACTTCGACGAGGACGGTCATCTCGACGCCTTGACCGTCCAGAACGTGTCGGGAGTCCCCGATGCCTACCTGTTCCTCGGGGATGGGCAAGGCAACCTGCTCCTGCAGGGCGACTTTCTCGTGCCGCAATCCACCAGGGACTACCAGGTGCGAGACATCGACGAGGACGGCCATCTCGATCTGGTCCGGAACGCGAACCAGGTGGAGCGGGTGGCCTGGCACCTGGGGGATGGCCAGGGCAACTTCTCACCCGAGGTCGCCCTTTCGCTGACGGCCGACGAGTACACCTTCGTCGATCTCGACGGGGACGGCATTCTCGATCTCATCGGCGTGCAGAGGGAAACCGAAGCCTGCTTCGTGGCCCCCGGTCTGGGGCAAGGAGCCTTCGACGCGCCGATCTACTTCTCGGGCGCCGCCGATCCGGCCCACCTGGCGCCGGGCGACTTCGACGAGGACGGCCAGGTGGACATCGTGGTCATGGGCGACACTCCCCGGGAGCTGACCGTCATCCGCAACCGCTCCCGGGACCACCTCCTGTGTCGGAGGGGAAACGTGAACGCCGCCGCCGGCCCCGTTGCCGACGTCCTCTTCGGAAACGGCACATCCGGGAACGGTGACGAGCGGGAGGTGCGCCTCTCTCCCACCGATCCCTTCCAGCTCACCATCGACAGCCCCCCCGCGCGCGCGGGCCGGCGGACGCGCTACGTCATCTACGGCAGCCTCTCGTGCCCCGGGTCGTTCCAGGTCGAGGCGCTGCCCTTCGGGCTGGGAAGAATCTGCATCGACTCGCCGCTCACCGGGGGAACCTCCGACATGATCTTCAACACGGTGGGCCGCGTGAACATCGTGGGAGAAGCCACGATGGTGACGCAACGCGCTCCCGCGGTGCTGGTGGATGCGCCGGGCGGCCTCCTCGTGCCCGGAGTCCACTTCTTCCAGGGTGTCATCCTCGACCCCGGCTCGATCGAGGGTCGGGCCGCCGTGACCAACGCGATCAAGGTGATCGTGGAGTGACACTGACGCTGCTGGACCCATTCCTCACCGTGCCCCGGTGACCGTGACCACGAGGGCGTTGCTCACACTGAATCCCACCGCAGAGTTGAAGGCGTGCGCGTCCTCGAGAAGCCCCTGGAGGACGTAGTTCCCGGGGATGTCGATGCTTCGCACCACCCGGATCGGCGTGGTGGGAGGCCCGAAGCGGCGCGCTGTCCCGCGGCACGCGCGCTCGGGGAAGCCAACGCTGGAGAGACACACGACCTGCGAAAGGCTGAATTCCCTCCGGCGGAAGAAGGGAACGAAGCCGATCTCGCCCAGAAGCATGGGCGGCCCCAGGGGCCCCGCGATGTCGTCGTAGAGGCGCAGCCAGACCCCATCCTGGCCACCGGCATTCCGGCCCCGGAACAAGGCGGCGAACGTACCGCTGGGTGCCATGGCGACCCGGGCATTTTCCGCGGTACCACCCTCGTTGAGCTCGAACGGCGGCACCAGGGGCGTTCCGTCGGCATCGAAGAGTCGTCCCGCTCCCACGTTGTCCCAGACCACCACGAAGCGTCCCCGATCGTCCATGGCCACGTCGTAGTCGAGAATGGTGTTGCCGATCTGCCCGAGGAAGCCCACGAAGATCCGATCAGTGGCGGGGGTGCCGTCGGCCTCGAAGGCCCGCGCGAAGAGCTGGGGCTCGAAGCCCATCCGGCGGTGGAGGAAGGCGACCACGAATCGGCCGTCGGCGGCGGCGCTCAGACGGGGCCGCTCGCCAAACGTCGGGCCCTCGGGAGCAAACCAGTCGCCGAGGGAATTGCCCACGCCGTCGAAGAAGCCAAGCCTCGGTCCGGGAGACCACGCGACCACGATCCGCCCGGCGCTGCCGGTTGCCACCGCGGGCTGCGCGGTCGAGACCTCCGTATCGAGCTCGAAGGGTGGGGTGACAGGGTCGCCCGCGCGATCGAACACCGCGGCCCGGGCGTGGCACACCACGTCGTTCGCGTCCTCGATGTCCCAGGCCACGAAGAGGTCGCCGGCCGGCGTGAGGGCGGCGCTCGGCTGGGCCACGAAATCGCTCGTTCCGGTGTCCAGCCGGACCGGATCGCCGACGGGCACGACCGCCTGGGAGCAAGCCGGGTCCGGAGCGAGAATCCAGGCGAGGATCGTGATGGCGGGGCCAGCAATCAGGGCTCGACAGGACTCTGGCACGGCATTCCTCCATCGACGTCGGCATCCGGGGCCACCATCCTACCGCGACCCAGAACCACCGGTCAATGCAAAGCGGAGGCGCCCGCGTCTTCATCGGGCCGGTCCCAGAGCGGGATCAGCGACGCCTTCGCCACGAGCCACTCCAGCCACCACCGATCACTTCGCGACGATCGAGAGCGCCCACGCCCCCATCAAGCAAGGAGAGCTCGACTTCGAGCCGGGAACGAAGGTGAGCTACGCCACCGGCACCTACACCCTCATCGGACCGCGTTCCTGGAGGCGCGTCAGCAGGCCTTCCCCACCCTCACAGCTTGCTGAAGTCGTCTCCCGTGTTCGTGACCCAGATGCTGGCCCCGTCGAAGACGACGCCGCTCGGTCCGCTCCCCACGGCAAAGGTCCCCAGGGTCGCACCGTCCCGGGACCGGAGCCGGGTGACCGTTCCATCCCCGGCGTTGGCGACCCAGATCGCGGAGCCGTCGAAGGCAAGGGCGAAGGGCGCGGCACCGACGGCAAAGGTCCCCAGGGTCGCCCCGTCGCTTGCCCGCAGCTTCGTCACCGAGTCACCAAGGCCGTTGGCCACCCAGATGCTCGACCCGTCGAACGCCACCGCACGAGGGATTCGGCCCACGGGAAAGGTGCCGAGGATCGCCCCGTCGCTCGCCCGGAGCTTGGAGACCGAGTCATCGAAGCTGTGGGCCACCCAGATGCACGCTCCGTCGGACGCGGCCGCGAAGGGGAGCCCCCCGGAGGCAAAGGTCGCCCCGGTCTCGCTGGCCCCGTACCAGCGAAGCTGAGCGATCCGGAGGGGATTGAACTTCTGCACACCCTCGACGTCTCCCACGTAGAGCCCGGCCGCGTCGATTACCTTCTGCCCGCCGATGGCGATGGCTCCCTTCACGTCGAGGCCACCCTCGTCGACGGTCAACCGTACCACGTTGTCTCCGTTCCGGAACGTGGCGATGGCGCCGCTTCCCCTCTGGCTCACCGCCAGAACTCCGAGGTCGCCGTCGGTCCGGGCCCGGACCCCCAGGGGGCCACCGTTCACCACGAGCCTGAGGTCGGGCTCGGGCCGTGCGCCGATGCCGATGTTACCGTCGTCATTGGCCTGGATCCCGGAGTCGCCGAGGCTTCCCTGGTTGTCAATGAACCGGGGGATCCGGCCCCGTGTCTGCGGAGTGCCCGCGACGACGACCGCCCCCAGCACCAGAAAGCAGGCCAGCAGCGCCGCCGCGCCCACGCAAGGAGTCTTGCCCGTCTTCATGTCCGATCTCCCGTTCGTTGCATTGACGATCACCTGCGGCCGAGGAAACGATTCCTCGAATGCCCTCGCCCTCCCGCTACTCCAGCACCCCCGCGATGTACACCGTCGCCACGAACGACAGGTCCGAATCCTGCCGCCGCAGGACGAGGGTCTCGCCGCCTGCGATGGCGATGCCCGAGGTGAAGTTCGTCGGCCTCTCGGAACTCACGAGGATCGGGTCGGGGCGGCCGCTGCCGCCGCCGATGACCCGGAGCTCGATCTGCCGCACCTCGGTGTCGACGAGGTAAAGGGTGTGGATGACGAACGTGCGCCCCGCGGGAACCCGTCCCGCGTTGATCACGAACGGGAAGGCCTCGAGGCCCGGCACCTGCACGCGGAAGGTGCGGGGCTGCGGACCTCCCCCGGCGTGCACGTCGGGGCGGGGAAGGAGAAGGCCGGAGAAGAGTCCGAGGGCGAGAAGGGACGCGACGAGGAGCCTTCTCGCCGTCCTCCGTAAGTCCGGACTCGGGGTGACATCGGTCATGGCTGGTTCCTTTCGGTGGCGCGTGGCCGGAGACCCGTTCACTCGAGGATGCCCAGGATGACCACGTCGGTGCTCTGCGGCTCGCCGAGATCGGTGATCATCGGATTCCAGACCAACAAGGTCGAGCTCTCGTTCGGAGCATCCTCGCTCGGATGCATCGTCAACCCCACGCCACTCCACGGTGGCCTGGAACCGCAACCGCGCCTCTGTCTTCGGGGCGGGCTTCCGAATGTGCTGTGCGGATCGGCCCGGGAGATGATCGAGTTCGACGCCGATGGCAATCCGAAGAATGCCCCTGCCGCGGCGCCATTCACTCTCACTCGACCGGGTGGCCTCGATCGGCCCCTCACCTTTGATTTGCAGGGGATCCTCGAAGATCTGGGCGGGACGAACGCCACCGGCTTCAGCGTGACCAATCGCGTGACGCTGACCTCGGTCGCGCCATAGCAGCGGAGAAGATGGCTCTGGTCCGGGTTCCAGGGCCGATAGCGCTTGCTCGTCAGGGACGTCCCCGCCCAGGTATTGAAATCCGCCTTGGACGAGATTCTACTCCTTTCTCGGCCGGGAATTCTCGGACAGTCAGCCCGGGCTATTCACCAGAGGCGGCCCGCCTGAGCGGCCCTTCCCCGTATCCCCTCACTTCGTCGTCGGCAGATCCGAGGCCACCGGCTCCGCGCCGGAGGGTCCCTCGTGCGCGCTCAGCCACTCGCCCAGGTGGCCTCCGAGGGTAAGGCCAATCTGCTCCTCGTCGCCGAAGACGGCGTGGGCGCCGGCATCGATGAAATTGCTCGTGTGGCGCTGATACCGCGACCGCACCACACAGTGCGCGGAGGGGGCGAGGCGCCGCACGTGCTGCAGGATGCGGATGGCCGACTGGTGGTGAGGCACGGTGATGACCACCGCCCTGGCGGTGGCGACCCGGGCGTGTTCGAGCACGTCGACCTGGGTCGCGTCCCCCACGTGTCCCATGAAGCCGAGCTCCTCGGCCTTGCGAATCCCGTCGCGATTGAGGTCGATGACGAGCACCCGCTCCGGACGGTCGACGAAAACCAGCGCCGCCATCTGGCCGGCGGGACCGAAGCCGGCGATGACCACGTCGGGTGACGCGTGGGCGTGTCCGTCCACGGGACCGGCCCCCGATCCCGATCGGCTGAGCCGTCCGGCCAGTAGCGAGCCCAGGTGGCCGGCCGACGGCACGAGAAACGGGCTCGTGAAGAGGGAGACGATCGCCACCGAGACCATGAGGACGTGGGTCTCCTCGCCGATCACGCCGCTGTCCTTGGCGATCTTGCCCAGGACAAACGCGAACTCCCCGATCTGAGCCAGGCACACTCCGGTCGCGGCCGCCGCGGGCGCCGCCACGCCCAGCACACGGTAGATGCCCCAGACCACGGCCGTCTTGCCCACCGTGAGCAGAAGCAAGATGCCGATCACCAGCGGAGCATTCCTGAGAATCCACAGCGGATCGGCGACCATGCCCGCCGCGCCGAAGAAGAGCGTCAGGAGCAGCACGCGAAGCGACGAGATGTCGGCGCGAATCTGCGTGGCAAAGGGAGAGGCTCCGAGAAACATGCCGGCCACGAACGCACCCAGCGCGGGGGAGATGCCGACGGCATGGGCAGCAAGGGTGGATCCGAGCCCCGTCACCACCGAGAGGATGATCGTGAGCTCGCGGTTGCGCTCGAGGGTCAGGGCCCCCAGGACCCTCACCGCAACCTTGTTGAGGAGCAGGTAAAGCGAGACGATGAGGATCAGCGCCATGCCCAGGATGCGGCCGACGTTGAGGGCGACATCGCCCACGTTGCCGCCGCCGGCGAGAAGCCCCATGAGAATCGCCAGAGGCACCACCGCCATGTCCTGCACGAGCAGCACGGCGAGGCTATTGCGGCCGTGCGCGGTCTCCATCTCGGCACGTTCCATGAGGATGCGGAGCACAACGGCGGTGCTGCTCAGCGAGATCATGGCCCCGACAGCGATGGCCTCCGGGACCGGCCGACCGGCAACCATGGCGACCCCGGCCCCGAAGAGCAGGGTCACCACGACCTGGAGCACGCCGCCTCCCAGCGCCCTTCCGCCCAGAGATCGCACCCTCGCCACCGAGAACTCGAGTCCCAGGCTGAAGAGAAGCAGCGACACGCCGAGCTCGGCAATGGCCTCGATGTCGTGCTCGGACTGCACGATGTGGAAGCTGCCAGGGCCGCCGAGCAACATTCCGGCCAGGAGATAGCCGACGAGCGGACTCTGCTTCAGGCGCGCAAACACGCCGCCCAGAAGGAGCGAGGCTCCGAGCAAGATCACGATCTCGAAGAGCAGGTCCCAGATCTGCACTGCATTCCCCCCGCCCACACGCAGCCTTCCGGTAGCCGCCGGCGCAAGAATTGGCAGCCCGTGAAGGCGCTGCCGCCGGATCGGCCGGGCGGGGAGTGTAGCGCCGGGAGGATCGGGGGAACAGGACCTTCAGCACAGATCGCGGTCGCCAACGACACCCGGGAAGCCGCGTCCGGCCGGCCACCTTGCCCTGGCCTCTCCCTGAACGATGATCTGATGCTCCACACCGAGGTGACCTTCGTCAACGACAAGGGTGCGTTCTCGTGCCCGTGACGGGCGGTCAGGAGCGTGACGAGGGACCCCCCTCGTACTCGACCGAGACGGGCCGCCCTACCCCTCCAGCCTCTCGTAGGCCTTCTTCGTCGCGGCGAGATACCTCGCGTAGCTGCACCGCTCGTCGGCCATCTCCTTGCCGCGATCGCCGAGGCGGCGGCGCAGAGCCGGATCCTGGGCGAGGGTGACGAGACCCTCGCTCGTCCCCTCGGTCAGGAGCGAGCACTCGGGCTCCAGGATCGCCGGCCACATCCGCATTCTACCGAACGGCGGATTGACACGCCTACTTCCCGTGTGCTTCCCTGTCTCCGGGGCCAGGTCCCGTACCGAGGGTGCGGGGAGGAAAATCTCCATGCTCGTCGTCGATGGGAGTTCATGGACAGCGACTGATCCATTGGCCAGACCTGTATCATCAAGGTTGCTCGCCACGCGAGGCCGTCGAAGCTCGAGCGGTGCCGGGCGTTCGGCCGGTCAGCCGCCAGCGTAGTGAGGGCGTTACCCGGGCGACCTCGTCCGGGTTGGTAGGATTACACACACCTGTCGAATACTTCGTTGTTGGGCGGACAACACTCAGGAGGTGTAAAGTGATAGCCATTAGACACGTCAGACGAATTGCGAAATGGTTGCTCGCGGTGCTGACCGTCGCTTTTGTGGCGATTCAGCTCGTGCCGGTCGATCGGAAAAACCCTCCGGTTGAAACGGAGGTTCCCGCCACCGCCGAGGCGCGGTCGGTCCTGCGGCGAGCGTGCTACGACTGTCACTCCAATGAGACTGTCTGGCCCTGGTACAGTCGGATCGCACCGGTCTCGTGGCTAGTCGCGTGTCGATTCCCGAGTTATTTTGCCCTAACGGTTGCTGCGATCGTTGTGTGAGAATTCACCGGGCCTCGCGTCGTCTCCCGATCGGCCCCAGCTCGCTTCGCTCGCCTCCGGGTGGGGGCCGATCGG
>Ga0326597_10000312_pt1 | contig 91858 bp, 93 predicted proteins | sample RVTome_12_FD_203789 | JGI IMG/M metagenome (GOLD analysis project Ga0326597, IMG submission 203789) | Soil microbial communities from uranium-contaminated site in the Upper Colorado River Basin, Wyoming, United States - RVT100D185 | ecosystem: Environmental > Terrestrial > Soil > Contaminated >...
CATTGATGGAGCGTAGGGTGTCACCCGAAGCCTTTGGCGAAGGGTGGCGCAAAAAGTAGACAGCTGCCAGGATTCAAGCGAGAAGGTTCGAGGTGTATCTGAAATCGGGTTCCGGTCAGGTCTTTAGAAACAAACGTCTTACTTCATTGTGCTTTGAGTAACACTCTATGTCTCCAGGGTCAGAACAAAATTATCGAGAGGATCAAGGATTGTACTTGGGACGGCGTTTGATATCTTGGCATGTTGACGAGTATCGCAGACAAGAGCGCTCGCGCCTTTGGTACATTGTCGCCGCCATCCTTGGATTCGTGCTGATTATCTACGCGATTGCGACGTCAAATTTTTTGTTTGCTGTGATCATTCTCATGATTGGAATCATCACCCTCATTTCTAGTTTTAAAGAACCGGATGCGATTGAGGTTATTATCACGACGACCGGCATCGTGATCGGGAACGATTATTACGAGTACAAAAAAATCAAAGATTTTTCGATCGTGTATGAACCTCCAGAAGTAAAACTTCTTTATCTTGATTTTCACAGTCCTTGGCATCCGCTCGTTTCCGTTCCGCTCGAAGACGTTGATCCAAATGTGGTGCGCGAGCAGTTGCTCCCATTTACCCAAGAGGACTTAAACCGCAACGAGGAACACTTGACCGATGTCCTACAAAGGCTGTATAAGTTGTAGCCTCTGCATATTCACGGTTTATTTTTTAAGGATAAACGTGGCCGTCTGAGCAGGGAGGAAGTATATACAAAAGTTTGAGCGGTGTTAGCTCAGTTGGATAGAGCGTTGGCTTGCGGAGCCAAAGGTCGCAGGTTCGAATCCTGCACATCGCACCAAAAACCCTCCAAAAAATTGGAGGGTTTTTGTATTTGTTGAGGAATCGTTCTAAGATAAGGAACCTATGGCCATCCACCTCTCCTCTTCTATTTCCGAGCTTCCCGGCATTGGTGGGAAAGCGCTTTTGGATCTTAAGGGTCTTGGTGTTGCAAACGTGCGCGATATTCTTTTTTATGTCCCGTACAGGTACGATGATTTTTCCATCGAAAAGGCGATTGCGGATCTGAAGAGTGGTGATACGGCGACGATCCACGCGCGCGTTCGCGAAATTAAAACGCGTCCTTTAAAAAATCGAAAGTTGAAAATCACGGAAGCATTTGTAGAGGATGATTCAGGCGAGATGAAACTTGTTTGGTTCAACCAACCATTCCTCGAAAAGACACTGCGACCAGGCACAAGGATTTCGGTTGCCGGAGTAGTGGACACGAAATTTGGTTTTCAGATGACGAGTCCTGTGCATGAACCTTTCGGGCAGCGAGTGCACACCGGACGCATTGTTCCGGTCTATGGCCTTTCCGGTTCCCTTACCATGCGTCGATTGCGCGGCGCGATCAGCTCCGCGATGCCCGCCGCCGTTGAACTCGTCGATTGGATGCCATTGCACTTGATCGAATCGCTCAAACTTCTTCGCTTGGACGAAACGATTGGACAGATTCATTTTCCAGATTCTCGGGAGACACTCGAACGTGCAGTGGCACGTCTCAAATTCAACGAACTCTTCTTGCACCAGCTCATGTTTGCTGAAGTCAGAAAAGACCGTCAGAAAAAAGTAGCGAAAGCATTCCCCGTCAACGAAGAAATCCTCAAGACGTTTACAAAAAAACTTCCGTTTATTTTGACGGCAAGCCAGAAAAAAGCGGCTTGGGAAATCGTGCAGGACATGGCGGAAAATCAGCCCATGAATCGGCTCTTGGAAGGGGATGTGGGTTCGGGAAAAACCGTTGTCGCCGCGATGGCTGTTGCGCATGTACTCGCGGCCGGTGGCAGAGCGGTGTACATGGCGCCGACAGAATTGCTTGCGCGTCAGCAGTACGAAGCGATGCGATTGATGTTGTCGCAAGCGGTGGTTGGACTGTTGTCGTCATCGCAAATAAAACTCGGCGAGGCGGACGTTTCTCGATCTGATTTTCTCCAGTCCTGGGTTTCGGGAGAGATGGTGTTCGCGGTCGGGACGCACGCACTCATTCACGAAGAATCGATTGGGCAACTGGATCTCGTTGTTATTGATGAGCAGCATCGGTTTGGTGTGGAGCAGCGGCACGCGCTTTTGGGCCGTTCGGATCCAGCGCCGCATCTTCTTTCCATGACCGCCACTCCCATTCCGCGATCGCTCGCTTTGACGGTTTACGGCGATTTAGACCTCTCTATCATTCATGAAATGCCCAAGGGACGAAAGCCGGTTGCGACAAAGCTCGTGCATGAATCGGAGCGAAGCGGCATGTGGAATCATGTGCGCGGGCAAATCATCGATGGAAATCAGGTATTCGTCGTTGCTCCCTTGATCGATCCATCGGATCAATACGGATCCAAATCCGTTAAAGAATTGGCGACAGAGCTAAAGAAAAAAGAACTGAAAGGCTTGCGTGTCGAGATGCTTCACGGAAAGCAGAAGCCCAATGAGAAGCAAGACGTTATTGAACGATTCCGGCTCGGAAAAACGGATGTCATTGTCTCGACCACCGTCGTTGAGGTCGGTGTGGATATTCCGGCCGCCACGGTTATGGTGATTACCGGAGCCGAGCGTTTCGGCCTCGCCCAGCTTCACCAACTCCGCGGCCGCGTGGGACGCTCTGATGTCCAGTCGTATTGTTACCTTTTGGCAGATAATTTGAGTGTGCGGGCACAGGAGCGTTTGCGCGCACTCGAGAAAAGCACAAACGGATTTGAACTCGCGGAAAAAGATTTAGCATTGCGCGGAGCTGGGAATGTGTTTGGATCTGCCCAGTCCGGTTTTCCGGATTTCCAGTTCGCAACACCGGCGGATGCAGAGCTTATGAAAAAAGCTCGCGACCTCGCCGCAGAGCTTCTCGCAACCGACCCAACGCTTCAGGAGTATCCGCTCGTCCGCGAACGAATAGAGCAAGCGCTTGATCAAGTGCATTTGGAATAATGTTTCTGTATACTTGAAGGTAACCACTTCATATTGATAATATGGTGAATAAACAAAAGAAGATTGCTGAAGCCTACGATAGATTTGAGAAGAAAATGTCCGTTTTACGGAAACGCCAAAATGATATTCTTCAGCAGTTTGACGAACAAGTGAGCCGCCGTGGGATCAAGGAAATTCGCGATAAATTAGGTCTATGAACGGGGAACACAAAGAACAATTTTTCGATCAACATGATTTCGAGACAACCGCTACAGAAATCAAGGAACGAAAGGATCAAGAATTGGAACGATTATCACATCACGCAAGAAACGCCGTTGAAACTTTGGTGGATACAGGGAGGACTCTTGCCGAAAAAATTGCCGAGTCTCACGGAATAGGTATCGAAGAGGGAACACAAGAGGCGTTAGAGGCGATTAGGGAAGATGCACAAACAGCGTACGAGACGTTCGTCGCAGAGACATCGGAAGAGAATCTTGATTCGGATATCGACTTGCTGAATGCGATTTTTTCTGCACATCGTAAAGAGATAGAAGCAGGCAAAAATGTTCATGAATGGGATATGTCAGAGGAGGAGAGGGAACGCATCATAGCCGCGGGTGAACGGGTTCAGATGTCTATGAATCAGAAGGAGACGGCTCATACCATCTTATTGCAAATCGATTCAAAGTTTTTTCGAGACGACATGGCGTGGTTGTCAGCTGAAGCGCAAGCCAAACAAGATCCAAACGAAGCGTGGCAGTTTATTGTTGACTTGTATCAGCAATTAGGAGAAGAAATCCCTGCGGAATTTAAACAACGACGCGAATTTCTCACCTCCGTCTACGAAAGAGAAAAATCCGCGCGCGATCGTGAGACGATCAAACAATTTCTCGAGCGCGGAGGGATCGATGCATTAGTCAGTGCTTCTGAGACGTATCTGTCAAATCCTTTGGCGCAAACAGAGTTTGATTGGCGGGCGGTCGAGACACAGATCATTGAATCTATAAAAACAACCGTTTTGGAATTATCGAAAAACGATATTAAAAGCGGGGTCGAAGCGTATCGTCGATTTCCTGATCATACTCGCTTGATGTTACCCACTCGCATTGATTTATATCAGGAAGTCGAACGAATATTGCCGTTAAGTGAACGGATCGAGTTTGTTCAGGAAGAATTCGCGATCGCGTCTAGGGAAAATCGTAAAAGGTTTCTGGATGAGATGGCGACGACATTTGAAGACGAAACTGTCCGTGATCTCCTCAACGAAATCGAAGATAGCCGTTTTACAGGAATTAATGTGAATACGGGAACAGTTGAAAATATTCTTGAAGATGGGAGATTGAAAAGTTCCTGGGAGGTTGGTAACCGTGATTTTTGGAGCCACGACTCGTGGAGGAATTCCCACGAATCCGTATTAGGAACGCGTTCCCACGGAACACCGGAAAGCCCGCATCCGATTTACGGATCTGTTCGACACGGAGCAGGTAAAAGGGGACAAGGCGATGCTTCTTCATTTGGGGACATTACCTTAAAAATAAGGGAGGATGTTGTGAAGGAACGCGCGGTTTTTTTGTACGGGGATTTATCTGATCGTGATCTTGGTGAGTTTAGGGGTCGGCAATTTAGCTATGAAGATGTGGCGATAGCTCAAGCACGAGTAGTATTAGAAAAAAAGGCAACCTATGTCGAGGCTCAGATTTTGGGAGGTGTGAAGCTTCAGGATATTGAGGCAATCGTGATCCCGCAAAACATCGCAGATTCACAGCCTCAATATATTGAATCGTTACGAGCCAAATTACCAGAGGGTTTAGAAATTCAAATCGTTTAATATGACTGACGTTATCCCTCGCGCTTATTTAGATGATTTGAGCGGCAGAAAATTTGTCGTTCAAATTCCTGCCTCAAAAAATTACATGATCCTTATTCCTCCGGATTATCGCATCGATTCTGCCTTGGTCGGATCTTGGGTTTTGGATTCCGCGGTTCATCAACACGGGTATATTCCATTTGAAGAAACACGTCCGATTATTTCAAACAAAGCTTTATCCGAGATAACGATAGATGAATCTCTTTCGGAATGATTGACTCCACGTCCGAACCGCCAATTGCCGGTCGATCCGACATCGTGTCGTATTGCTACGTGCTTCCGAATGACATGACCGGCGTTTCCGAAGAGCGTCTTCGCGCGCTCGAGGCATCGAATGACGGGTTCGCGCTCGCAGAAAAAGATTTGGCGCTGTGCGGGGCAGGGAATGTGTTTGGAAATGCCCAATCAGGATTCCCGGATTTTCAATTCGCGACTCCTGCGGACATGGGCACAATGAAAAAAGCCCGCGACCATGCCGCCGACCTTCTCGCAACCGACCCAACGCTTCAGGAGTATCCGCTCGTGCGCGAGCGAATAGAGCAAGCGCTTGATCAGGTGCATTTGGAATAACGCATCCCTGTCATCCTGAGCCCGAGGTTTGAATCGAGGGCGTGAGGATATCCTCCATGTCTGTCATCCTGAGCCCGAAGAGGTTTATCGTAGGGCGTGAGGATCTCTGTATTCGGGATCCTTACGGTCGATAGACAACTCCCTTAGGATGACGGATGGTATATTGGGAATAATACATTGTCTGTCATCCTGAGCCTGAGGTTTGAATCGAGGGCGTGAGGATCTTGTGTTACAGATCACTCAATCTTGAAACGACCTGCGTCTCAATGCAGGGATGTGGTTTTGTTTTTGCCGGGACAACCGCTTTTTCGATCCCGAGGCGCATGGCTTCTTCAAGGCGCTTGGGAGCGCGCGAGACGCTCCGAACCTCTCCGCCGAGTCCGACTTCGCCGAAGTACACAGTCGGCTCTGCGCTCGTTCCTTTGTGCGCGCTCATGATTGCGGCGCATACGGCGAGGTCCGCGGCCGGTTCTTTGAGCGTGAGTCCGCCGATCACATTCACATACACATCCATCTCGCCGAGCTTGAGGCCGGCGCGTTTTGAAAGAATTGCGCAGAGCATTTGCAGTCGGCTTACGTCGAACCCGGAGGCACGGCGCACCGGATTACCGAACGAGGTTTTTTCAACGAGCGCTTGAACCTCAACCAGAAACACACGCGAGCCTTCGAGCGCCCCGGTCACGACCGATCCCGGCACGTTCGCGCGTTCTTCGAGAAATCGAGCGGACGGATTTTCCACCGCCGTGAGTCCTTTTTCCGTCATCTCAAACACGCCCACTTCATCTGTTCCACCAAACCGATTTTTTGTGGCGCGGAGCAGGCGGTACGCATGGACCGGATCGCCCTCGAGGCTCAACACCACATCCACCACGTGCTCGAGCGTTTTCGGCCCGGCAACACTGCCGTCTTTCGTGACCTGACCGATGAGCAGGATCGGCACATTCGTTCGTTTTGCCACTTCGACCAAAAGGCTGGTCGCGTATCTTACGAGCGCGGGGGAACCAGAGGTGGCATCAAGCTCTGAAGACGTCAGTGTTTGAACGGAATCAATGATGGCAAGTCCGGGCGCCTCCTTTTCTATGGTGGCGGCAAGTGTTTCAACAGGGAAGGGTTCCAAGACACGAACGTGATTCGCGCCAGCGGTGATGCGTGAAAATCTGCCGGCGAGCTGGCCCACAGACTCTTCTCCCGAAATGTAGAGCACCGGCTTTTTTTCGCTCGCCACGTCCGCGGCGATACGCGCGACGATCGTAGACTTGCCGACACCCGGCTCGCCGGAAAGCAAAATGAGCGATCCTTCCACAATCCCGCCGCCGAGCACGCGATCGACCTCCTTGTCGCCCGAGCTCGTGCGCGCAACGTCCTGCAGTTTTGCGACTTCAAGGAGTGCCACGCTCTGTGCCGCTTTCGCCTTGACCTTCAATTTTACTCCCCCAGATTCCTGATTCCCGATGCCTGATTCCTCCATCAAACTCCCCCAGTTTCCGCATTCCATACACCGTCCGCTCCATTTTGCTGATTGTGCATCACATTTTGAACATGAGAACATAAAAGTTATGGTTCAAAACTCGTACCAGTTTCTCCGGTGGATCCTCCAGGAGCGGCAACCGTTCCGTCCAAACGAATAACTCGGTAGGCTTTATCTGGCGCCACTTTATTGCAATAGAAGCTGAACGGCTTATAACGCAGAGCTCCTCCCACCGCGCGACCCGTTCCGTTACTTTCAGCCATCTGTCCACCACCGATATAGATAAGGACGTGGCCGCCACCTTTTTTTGGCGGAGTGCGTTCATCTCCTCTCCACCCGAAAATATCGCCCGGCTGGAGTTCAACTCCGTTTACTGACGTGTCCGTACACGTTACAACCTCCTCGGCACCTACAAAGATGCGAGATGTCCCGGCTGTGCCAGCTGTATATCCTGCGCAAGCTTTGACGACGTTAATAAAACCCGAACAGTCAAGACAGATTTGACCGACTGGACAGAAATCTTTTGCCGGCCGGCCATCTATCTTCTGGGTATCCTCTTCGTACGGTGGTGGTCCACCTTTTCCACCAAAGCGATAGGTAACTTTTCCCTCGAAACTTTTTACAATGTCTGGGATTGTGGCCACCCCGGTTTGCTTCGGGCAGATGATGGATGGGAACTTGTCGATTTCAGAAAAAGAAATTGCTCCGTCAAAGTCGAGATTATCCAAAACGAATGGTTCCGGATCAATCGTTTTAAGCGTGATCGGTTCAAAAAAGACAAGCGAAGGATTGACGGTGTAAAGAATGACGTACACACCAAGAAGCAGAACAAGGCCGGCGACAGCGTTGGTGATTCGTTCTTTTCCTTTTGTTATCTGTTCTTGGCCGCCCGCTCCGAGAACATACTGAAGCCCGCCGATCATGACGAACACAATAGCGATCGTGACGGAGATTCCGATCAGGTATCTGTAGAGGCCGGATATGTAATCCGCGATGAAATTTGTCGTGAGGTAGCCGCCTTGTTGGAAGCCCGTTGAAAGGGTGAGGCCCGGGATTCTTACGCCGAGGGTCGGTTGAACGATGGGCGTCGGTGGCGCAAGAGCTGCCGGATTCGTTGTTGGTGGCGTATGGGCGAGGCCTTTATTTGCGCAAACGCTTCGGCAATCGACCACTTCAGACGTGCTTGTCGCCGGACAGGAGCAAATTCCTTCTCCTGCCGGATCAACCGTCGCAGCGGGGTCAAGGCAGGCGCTGATACATTCAGCCGTGTAGTCTTCCGAGGTGAGTGATCCTGCGCTGTCGTAACATGTACAGGCATTTGCGGATGCAGGAAAGACAAAAGCGGATGCTGTGAAAAGGCATCCGATCAGAAGAAAGGTGAAAAGGTTGTGCTTACTCAAGCGCTTGCTGAACATAAGAGAGAAGTTCTTCCGTGGTGATGGCACCGACGACAGATTCGCCGTTGATAAATAGAGTTGGAGTGGCGATAAGGCCAAGCGCGATACCTTCCTCATAATCTTTTCGTACGATCGGAAGTGTATCTCTCGTTTCGTAACACTTGGTAAACGCTTTCACGTCTAACTCGAGCTCTGTGGCGATTTGGGTGAACAAGGATTCTGAAAGGAAGCTTTGAGCCTCAAAGAGTTCGTCGTGATAGTCCCAGAACGCACCTTGCTGGTCAGCGCAGTGGGCAGCGATTGCTGCGGGCGTTGCGAGCGGATGGGCAGATTCGTTTGGGAGGTTTTTCCACACATGCCGAACATCGCCGCCGTATGTGCGCAGAGCTGTTTCGATGGAGGACTGAATCTGCTTGCAGGATTCACACTCAAAATCTGAGTATTCAATAATGGTCACCGTCGGGGAGGCGGCTCCACGAGAAGGATTGATAAACGTAACGGTCGGTTCATCGATATTTCCGATCGATGAGGAAGATTCCGGAGGTCGTTCGTATTCGATCGGTTGCAAACGTATCCAAAAAAAGATAAACACCAGGATGGTAATCACCGAAATGGAGAGGAGCGTAAGCCAGCGATGCTGCATAAGTTATCTTAACCGGATAAGCTCAAGCCGTCCTGTACGTTCATTCTTGAAATACAATTGAGCACCATCGCTTGAGACGGAGAGACTGGACATGGTTGTGGATTCGTCCGGGATGGCAATGCGGGTGGAACGGCCGGTCAGCAAGTCGACTTCGTAAACGTGGTCCGGCAAATTTTGGAAGGTGGTGCGGGAGTAGCCGGCGTTCGGTCCGAGATTTACTGGCACGGCGCAGATGAGTCGAGTCGCTCCGGCATAGGTGCATTTATCGATCCAAGTATTGAGTCCCAGACTGCGCCTGTTTTCACCCATGGTTCCGGGAGTGGCACTCACGGTCCACAAAGATGGATTGCCATTGGAAAAATCGCCGTAAACAGAGTAGGCCAGGGTGGAGCCGTCCGGAGACCAAAGCGAATCAAATCCCAATCCTTCCACGATCAATCCTTTATAGTTTTCGTCATTTTTACCAACAGGAAGGATCATTTTTCGGTCGAGGCCTCCGATAATCGGATCTGCGGTATCAGCAAAAGCGATCACCTGATCATTCGGGGACCAATTTACATCGACTTTGCTTTCATTCAGCCCAAGCGGCGCGATCGACTTGGCATTTGACCCATCGTCATTAGTAATGACGATCCATCGATTGTTCGGGTCAACTGCGAGACTCTTAGCGATGATTTCATCCGTGGACGGAGAGAAGTCGAAGTCTTCCCAGTGCTGGGGAAGGGTAACTTGTTGCTGGGTCGAGAAGTTGTAAACAATATTTGATCCGTCCGGAAATTCGATGACAGCCTTGCTCGCACCATTGTTCCAGACGACGGATTCGGCTGCGGGGAACTGTTGGTTGGAAAGCGTTACAACGTTTCCTTCAGCGTCGATGGTATAAAAGCGGCCGTCTTCCGGATTGTAAAAATTCACTCTGCCATCGGAGCGTCCTGCGGCAGATTCGATAACGGATGTTGTGAGAGTTGTGACTTGTGTGATGCCGCCTCCGGCGATTTCGTCTGCCGGTTCAAGAATGCCCGGCGCACCTCCCGGCGGAGTGACAACCGGTGCTCCTTCGCCCGATGAAGGAAACTGTCCCGGCGCGCCTTCGGGTGGCGTGACCGTTGGTTCTACAGGCTCCCGGCGGAAACCAACCACGGTGAAATAGAGGATAACCCCGATGGCGACGATTCCAAGGAAAAACCCAACGAGAACGAGAATTTTTTTTGTGCGTTCACTCATACTAATAACCTAAAGCTTGTCTTATCATATCACTAATGAGCCCAAGGTCGCTAGCGCCACTGATTGTATTGAGGGCAAAACCGGCCGGATCGACAATAATTTGAGCGATCACAGTGATGATTAAAAATGCAAAGCCAAAAAAAGCCGAAAAGGCCAGGATGATTAAGATGTCTGCGGCGATGAGCGCTATGTGAAGCAAAATGGGAGAGATGACGCCTTTGAGCGGAAGGGGTTCCCAGTCGAGTGGGTCCACAATAAAACTTTTTCCTTTCGCCATGTACGATCCGTAAATCATTTGGACGTTCATCCAACCGAAAATCGCCACATAATAAAAGGCGTCAATGATTGTTGTCACCCACGTGCCCATGTCGATGACCGCCGCAATGCTTCCAATCACAAATGCGGTGCCGCGCTTGAAACCGGCCTTTGCGGTGCGCTTCACTTTTTTGCGTACTTCTGCCCGAATGGCATCGGTTGTTTTTTGATCTTCATCTTTTTGTCCTGCTCGGCCAATGTTCATCACTGCAGCGGCCATCGCGGACTTCATTTGTGCGGCGCGTGCTTGGTCCAAACCTACGCCAGATTCCTGCGCTGTTTGTTCTGCGGCTTCTTCTGCTTCTTTTGCTTGTCCGTAAGTTTCCTGCGTGCCCACTCGCCCCGCCTGTCTTTGGATGTCGGAAATTCCCGCCCCAACTCCTTGTCGGATATCTTGGAGCGTTACGGTGCCGGCCTGAAGTTTTTCCGCATACTGCCGCCGCCTTCTCGCGATTTCCAGTTCCTGCTGGCGCGCTTGGTTTGCTTGGTATGCGCCTGACATGGCCTCGCCTGCCTGGCGAGCCTGAAGCACGCGCGCACGCTGCTGTGCACTGCCGAGTTGGCTTAATCGTTCAGCTTGGGGAGTGGCCACAACAAGGAGAGGTTAGGTTTTCTTTTGCGGGGAAAGCGTGAGTTTTCCGCGCTGGACTTTTATTTCGAGTTTCCCCACGCTCCCGCGCTTCATTAATTTTTCTGCAATCACATCTTCTACCTGAGTTTGGATGAGTCGTCGCATGTCCCGGGCGCCGTAGGATTTGTCGACACGACCCGCCAAGTATTCTCCGACGCCTTCGCCAACGGAAAGTTTGATGCCGCGCGATTCAATTCTTTGGCAAAGTGCTTGAAGCTGTTTGACGGCGATTCGTGCAAGAGTGTCTTCGGTCAAAATGTTGAAGATGCATGTATGGTCAATGCGGTTCAACAGCTCTGGTCGGAACCGTTCGCTGAGCTCTTTTTTAATGTCCGCGTGCACACTTGCGTCAGATTCTTTTTCACTTCCGGCAAAACCAATCCCTCCGCGCTGAAATCGTTCGAGCCCGACATTCGATGTTAGAACGATTACGGTGTTTCGAAAATTGATTTTTCGACCGGTTGCGTCGGCGATTTCTCCTTCTTCTAAAATCTGGAGCAAGAGATTTTGGACGTCCTCGTGCGCTTTTTCTATTTCATCAAACAAGACAACCGAGTAGGGACGTTGTTTTACTTTGTCCGTGAGTTTTGCATGTTCACGATAGCCGACGTATCCGGCCGGCGCGCCAATCAACTTGGACATGGTAAATCCTTCCGAGTATTCGGACATGTCGAGACGGATGAGTGCCGCCGGATCTTTGAACACGACCTCGGTGAGTGCTTTTGCAAGTTCGGTTTTTCCAACACCGGATGGCCCGAGAAACAGCATGGAGGTGAGAGGTCTCGAAGGATGGGCCAGTCCCATTTTGGCACGTTTGATCGCGCTTGCAACAGACGTTACTGCCTCAGCCTGTCCGATCACGCGCGCGCCAATGCTTTCTTCCAGCTCTGCAAGCTCTTGGTCGGATTCGTTCAGCAAGGTTTCGAGAGGAATGTTCATCATTCGGGAAATGACGCGGGAAACGTCTTGGTGCGTGATGGTATGAGCGGGTTCCATTTCGGTTTGGGCAGAAATACCTTTCAAGGCCGACCGAAGCTCTTGTTCTTCATCCTTGAACGTAATCGCGTCCAAGTACCGTTCTTCTACAACCGCACGGCGCTTTTGGTCTCGAAGTTCATGCATGCGGTGTTCGAGCAGATGTTTTTGGTCTTGTGGTCCCGGTTGCGATGCCAAAATGCGCGCGCTGGCCGCTGCCTCATCCAAAAGATCGATGGCCTTGTCGGGAAGTTGTTTGTTTTGGATGTAGCGACTCGAAAGTGAGACGGCCGACTCAATCGCCGACGGGGAAATGCGTACGCCGTGGAATGACTCGTAGTACGGCGCGACGCCTTGCAAAATTTCTCGTGCACGTTCAGGACTCGGTTCGTCTACCATGACGGTTTGGAATCGACGTTCCAAGGCGCTGTCCGGTTCAATATGTTTTTTAAATTCCTCGAGGGTGGTTGCTCCGATGCAACGCACTTCTCCACGAGCGAGAGCAGGTTTCAAAATATTCGCCGCGTCAAGTGAGCCGGTTGCGGCGCCTGCACCGACCAGTGTGTGGATTTCGTCAATGAAAAGGAAAATCTCCGGACGCGCGCGAACCTCGTCGATGATTTGGCGCAGACGACTTTCAAATTCGCCGCGGTACATTGTTCCGGCGATGATGAGCGGCAAGTCGAGCGCAAAAATTCGCTTTCCACGCAGAGGTGGCGGAACATCTCCTTGCACAATTCGTTTGGCAAATCCCTCTACGATGGCGGTTTTTCCCACACCAGGATCCCCGATGAGCAGGGGATTGTTTTTTGTTCTACGGCAGAGGATTTCCATGAGTCGCTGAATTTCATTATCGCGGCCGATTACCGGGTCGATCGTAAGCTGGATATTCAGCGCGGTGAGTTCTCGACCGAAGTATTCAAGAGCGGGAATTTTTTGGGGATCTGGATGGGACTTTTCCGGAAGAAGGGTACCGGTTGAATCTTTTGGAGATGGGACGTGCATTTCTGCGGTCGGCATGTTTTCCGTGAGATCGTCAAAGCGTGTCGTGCTCTTCAGCACAATGGCGATTTGTCCTCGAAGTTCTTTTACGTCGACCCCGTGCCGGAGAAGAAAGGACTCAATTCCGTTATCGTCGATTTGCATCATGCCGGAGAGCAAGTGTTCGGTTCCGACGTACTTGTGGCCGTACACGTTTGCGGTGAGGACGGCTTTTTCAAGTATGCGTTTTGCCGGATCAGAAAGATTCAGGGCGTACGTACTTGCGTCTGGTATTTCTGCGTTTGCAGGAGACGCTTTTCCGATGAGCGCGCGGAGTTGTTCAGGCGTTACGGATGCTTTTTTCAAAATTTCCGAACCGATACAACCTTTTTGTGTGCCGAGCGCCCAAAGTAAGTGTTCGGGCTGAACGGTTTTCTGCTCTGTCTCAACCACAAAACACAGTGCGCGCGTGAGTACGTTTTTCAGATGGGTAGAGAATTTGTCAACGACATCGTGAGACATATTATCGTGTCATCCCTCGGAGTTTGGCAATGCGATCCTCGATCGGCGGATGCGTGCTGAAGAGGGATTCGAATTTTTTTTGAACGTGCGGGTCAAACGGGTTGGCAAGAAAGAGGTGCGCGGTTGCGTGGTTTGCTCGTGCCATCGGGCGATCGTGCTCGGCGATTTTTTGCAAGGCATCTGCAAGGCCGTCCGGATAACGTGTGAGAAGAGATCCGGATGCGTCGGCTAAGTATTCACGCGAGCGACTGACGGAAAGTTTGATAAGCTCGGCGATGATTGGAGAGAGGATGGCAAGGACGAGTCCGACGACGACGAGGATGAGTGCGACTTGACCAGAGTCTTGGTTGCGACGGCCGGTACGGAAAAAAGTAGAGCGAAGGATCAAGTCCGAGAGCAAAACAATCACACCGACAAGTACGACAACGAGCGTCATGACGCGAATGTCGTAATTCTTTACATGCGAAAGTTCGTGGGCAATGACGCCCTCGAGTTCCGCTTTGGTCATGATGCTGAGCAAGCCCGTTGTGACAGCGATCGACGCATGTTCCGGATCACGTCCCGTCGCAAATGCATTCGCGGACGGATCGTGCATGATGTAGACCTTTGGCATGGGCATGCCCGCGGTGATGCACAGGTTCTCGACGAGGTCATAGAGTTCCGGTCGATCCCTTCGTTCGATCGGCTTTGCTCCCGATGCAGCGAGCGCGACCGAATCGCCCTTGAAGTATCCGATGAGAATCATGATGGTCGCCACCATCGTTCCGATGAGAATCCCGAGAGTGGGGGAGTCAAACTGCATCCCAAGAACCCAGCTGATGAGCAAAATCACCATTGAAAAAATAATGATGAGGAAAACCGTTTTGCGTTTGTTCTGAGTGATTTGGGAGTACATTGTTTTTAGAACGCCACTTTCGGCGCTTCGGCCACTTCGTCCGGTGCGTCAAAGAATGGTCGGTCCTTGAATCCGAACATGCCGGCGATAAGGTTTGTCGGAAAGACTTGTAACTTTGTGTTGAAGTCCCGGACATTCCCGTTGTAGAAGCGGCGGGCGGCCTGGATTTTGTTTTCCGCGTCGGTCAAATCGCCCTGGAGGCTCAGGAAGTTTCCAGCGGCCTGGAGTTGTGGGTAGGCTTCCGCAACCGCGAACAGGCTCTTGAGTGTTGATGTGAGCATGTTTTCTGCTTGCGCATGTTCTTCGGCGGTTTGTGCTTGCATGGCATTGGACCGTGCTTTTGTGACATCCGTGAAGACTTTGTCTTCATGGCTGGCATATCCTTTGACGGTTTCGACAAGGTTTGGGATCAGGTCATAGCGCCTTTTGAGTTGGACTTCGATATCGGACCAAGCTTCATCTACACGGTTCCTGGAGTGAATCAGGCCGTTGTACGTGAGAACCAGCCAGGCTCCGAGAACAACGAGGACGCCCAAAACGATCCAGAGGGCTAAAATCGGCATATTTTTATTGAGTAACGTGACGAATTAATATACAATCAGATTATTCGATTTTTGCCTTAACGTCAATAAAAAGTGACGGAGTGATGGAGTGGTGAAGTAATGAAGTAACTCCATCACTCTATAACTCCATCACTCCACAACTATGCACTTGCCAGAACATATCTTCCGCTCATACGATATCCGCGGGAAATTAAATGAAGTGACTCCGGAAATTGCTCGCATTGTGGCTGAAAGCGTCGTCAGCGCAAAAGGGATGAAAAAGGTGGTCATCGGTCGAGATATGCGAGATACGAGCCCCGCGTTGATGGCCGCCTCAACAATCGGCGCCACCGCGCAGGGGGCGGATGTTGTTGATATTGGAATGTGTACAACGTCCATGTGGAACTATGCGTTGTCGCATTTACCCGGAGTGGATGCCGGTATCATGATTACCGCTTCGCACAATCCAGCCGAGTACAACGGCATCAAAGTGACGGAGTCGAGCGGGGATCCGATTGCCGGAGAGGAACTGCTCGAGATCGCGAGGCGGGGAGTGAGCGCATCTGGCAAAGTGGGAGAGGTAACAGAGCAAAACGTCCTCGAGGATTATTTGAAAAAATGTTTGGACGTGCCAAGTATGCCAGATCTTTCCGGAACGAAAGTCGTTGTCGATTACGGAAACGGGATGGGGGCAATGAGTGTTCAACCGCTTCTCGATGCACTCGGCGTCGAGCATGTTGATTTGTATCCTGAGCCGGATGCACGGTTTCCAAACCATGAGTCAAATCCGGCCGAGGAAAAGAATGTTGAAGATTTGAAAAAGGCCGTCGTGGCAGAAGCGGCGGATTTCGGTATTGCCGTGGATGGTGACATGGATCGGTGGAAAATCGTTGATAATCGAGGCGAAACAGTTTCGACAGATATTTCGCTCGCGCTTTTAGCGCAGGCGATGCTTAAAGAAGCGCCAGGCAGTGCCGTTGCCGTCACCGTGAGTATGAGCCAAGTGGTGCACGAGGCTGTTCGTGAAGCAGGCGGGTCAATTGTGGTCTGTCCCGTTGGAAGAACAAATATTGTATCCAAGGCGAGTGGGGCGGATGCGATTTTGGGCGGAGAATTTTCCGGACACGTTGTCTTTAAATCGTTTCATTATCTGGAAGCCATCGATCACGCAATCGTCCGGTTTCTGGCGCTTTGGAAACAGTCGGGAAAGACGGTGGCGGAACTTGCACGGGAGTGGCGAGCGCGATATGCCAATAGCGGAGAAGTGAATTTGGAAGTGGAAGAGAAGGATGCGGTCATCCGGGCGCTCGAAAAGGAGTATGGCCCCAAGGCCACCGAAGTGGAAAAGATGGACGGGGTAAAATGTATCTTTGGAGATGAGTGGTGGTTCATTATTCGCAAATCCAATACCGAACCCATTGTTCGCCTCACCGTTGAGGCGCGAAGTCCCGGGATGATGAAAGAAAAGCGGGACGAGATTGTTTCTCGCATCAAGTCTTTGATCTAGCCGTTTGCGAGAAGAGCGAAAAACAAGTATCATTCAGCTGATTTAATCCTCATTTCATGTTTGGAACCATCATTCTGTTCATCGCCGTCTTGTCGATTCTTGTTTTTGTTCACGAGTTTGGACATTTTATTACAGCGAAGAAAATGGGCATGAAAGTGGAGGAGTTTGGTTTTGGTTTCCCACCAAGACTCTTTAAGTATCGTCCAAAAAACAGTGAAACGCTTTACACGATCAACGCTATTCCGGTCGGAGGTTTTGTGAAAATTAAGGGAGAATCCGGGGAACACGCGGGCGAGGCAGACAGTTTTGCGTCAAAAAGTGCGCCCAAGCGGTTTTCTGTGTTGATTGCGGGCGTTGCCATGAACATCATTCTCGCTTGGGTTTTGCTGTCGATCGGTTTCATGCTAGGACTTCCAAGCGTCATCGACGATCAACTTCCGAAAAGCGCGAGCGTGAAGAATGCGGAAATGATCATCGCATCGGTTGTGCCGGAAAGTCCTGCTGCGCGCGCACAGATCGAGCCGGGTGACGAACTTCTCTCCATCGACGGCCAAGTCTTTGACTCTGCAGAGGCGGCGCGAGATTATATTGGATCGCGCGGCGGGGAAGGCATCGAACTTTCTTTTGCTCGCGAAGGGGAAGACGCACAGACCGTTGCCCTTACGTCCGAACAATTAAAAGATCTGGATCAATCCGGCGTCGGCATCGGTATTTTGAAAACGGGACTTGTCTCTTTTCCTGTCCACATCGCGCTGGTCCAAGGATTCACCGCAACCGGACAGTTTACCTATGAAGTGGCAAAAGCATTTGCGGAACTTCTTGGGAATTTGGTTTCCCGTGGCGAAGTCAGTGTCGACCTTTCCGGACCGGTTGGGATCGCGGTGTTAACCGGGCAAGTTGCCTCGCTCGGTTTCGTTTATCTCCTTCAATTCACCGCCCTGCTTTCGATCAACCTTGCGATTATCAATGTTCTTCCGTTCCCTGCACTCGACGGTGGCCGCATCCTGTTTCTTCTCATTGAAAAAGTGCGTGGCAAAGCGATCGACGTACGCGTCGAGGCGCTCGCGCATAATCTTGGGTTTGCGCTTTTAATGGTTCTTGTTATCCTGGTCACATATCGGGATTTTGTCCGATTTGGCGACCAAATTTTTGGAACGTTCCGTTCCTTACTTGGTGGATAATATGAAAGAGAAGTTTGCCCAGCTCAAAGACATTTTTTTATCTGAACTCTCCGGCGCAGCAAGTGCGGGGGATCTTGATGTACTGAAAAACCGTTTTTTAGGACGAAAGGGGGAGCTGGCGCTTCTCATGAAAGAGTTAAAAATGCTTTCTGGGGAGGAGAAGAAGGAAGCGGGGATGGCAGCGAATGAAGCAAAAGTCGTGATGGAAAATGCGTTTGTCGATGCTGAGGCGCGCCTGCTTTCCGGGGCGCTGTCAGAGCGAGAAGAAAAAGAATGGATCGACGTGACCGAGCCGGGGCTCTGGCCGGAAGAAGGACATCTTCATCCTGTTTCAACAGCGATTGGGGAGATCACGGATATTTTTACCAAGGTTGGATTTTCCCGTGTGCGCACACCCGAAATCGATTGGGACTACTACGCATTTGAGTCGTTAAACATGCCAGAGGATCATCCCGCACGTGACGATTGGGAAACGTTTTTTATTGCGGATACGCGGGAATCAGGAATCACGAATCAGGAATCAGGGGGACAGATAGCCGATGGAAAAAAAGGAAAGGTGGTTCTCGTCCCGCATACGTCCAATTCGCAAGTGCGCGAAATGGAAAAAGGGAACATGCCCATCCGTATGATCAACATAGGCCGAACGTATCGCCGCCAGTCTGACATCAGCCATGTGCCGATGTTCCATCAGTTTGAAGGGCTCATGGTTGATGAAGGGATTACAATTGCGCATCTCAAAGGCGTGCTCGATTATTTCGCGCGCGAGTATTTTGGGGAAAAGCGCGCGGTGCGTTTGCGTCCGCACCACTTCCGATTTACCGAACCAAGTTTCGAAGTCGACATCAGCTGTGATGTTTGCGGCGGCGAGGCAAGCGCGAACTGTCGGATGTGCAAGTCGGGATGGCTCGAGCTTGGTGGCGCCGGCATGGTGCATCCGAACGTACTGAAAGCTGGCGGACTCGATCCGGAGAAGGTAACGGGATTCGCATTTGGCTGGGGCGTGGAGCGAACGCTCATGATGCGCGAAGGCATCAAAATCGACGACATCCGGATTTTGTACAAAAGCGATTTGCGATTTGTGAAGCAGTTTTAGTATGAACATTCTCGCATCGTACAATTGGATCAAAGAATATCTGGACACCGACCTTGCGCCCGAGGAGTTTGCGCGTCTCACGACAAATTCCGGCAACAGCGTTGAACGGACGAATGACTTGCGCAAAACATACGACAAGATGGTCGTCGGGCTTGTGAAGGAAGTGAAGCCGCACCCGAATGCGGACAAGCTTCGAATTGCTCTGACGGATGTCGGTGGCGAAACCGTACAAATCGTGTGCGGCGGTGAGAATCTCGCCGATGGCCAGCGCGTCGTGGTTGCACTTCCGGGCGCATGGGTAAAATGGCACGGAGAAGGCGATCCCGTGGAGCTCAAAAAAACAAAGATTCGAGGTGAGGAAAGTGTTGGGATGATTTGCGCGGTGGAAGAAGTCGGGTTTGAAAAAATTCCGCACGGGGCAAAAGACATTTGGGACATTTCGGATTTGACGGACGCAAAAGCCGGCACGCCGATCGTTGAAGCTCTCGAGTTGGACGACGTGATTTTTGATATTGAAGTTACGACGAATCGTCCGGACTGCAAGAGCATCATCGGCCAAGCGCGCGAAGGATCGGCAGTGACGGGCGCGAAATTTACTTGGAAGCCGTCCAGCCTCGATGCCCTTGAAGCCCTCGACACCCTTGAAGCCCTTCGCATTTCCATCAAAGACCCCGACCTTTGTTTGCGCTACGACGCTGTCAAGATCGATGGCGTGAAGGTTGGTCCGTCTCCGTGGTGGCTGCAAAAGAAACTTCTCCTTGCCGGACACAAGCCGATCAACAACATCGTGGATGTCACGAATTATGTTTTGCACGAATACGGCCAGCCGCTTCATGCGTTTGATGCGGAAAAAATCGAAGGCGAGCAGATTGTCGTACGCCGCGCAAAGAAGGGAGAAAAGATTGTCGCGCTCGACAAGGAAACGTACGAACTTACCGGCGACATGCTGGTGATTGCGGACAAGAAAAATCCGATTGCGATTGCCGGCGTCATGGGCGGGATGGACACAGGAACGACTGTGTCGACCACGAGCGTTATCATCGAATCTGCAACTTTTGAACCGGTTTCTACTCGAAAAACCTCGCGCGCTCTGAACCTACAATCGGACTCATCGCTTGTTTTTGAAAAAGGACTTTCCACAGAGGCCACCGGCCCGGCTATGGCACGTGCCATCGAACTCATCTTGGAGCTCGCCGGCGGAGAAGTCGCGTCAGGGGTGTATTCGCACGAGTCGAAACCGTACGAGCCGTTGAAATTTTCATTCAACCCGACGCGCGCGCAAGCGCTCATTGGCGAGGACATTGCGGAAAGCGAGATGCTTGGTATTTTGAAGCGTCTCGGGTTTCTGATGTCGCTCAAAAAGGGAAAGAATTACGAGGTGACGGTTCCGTATTGGCGCGATCACGACATTGAAAATGATGTCGATTTTGTCGAAGAAGTGGCTCGTGTGTATGGATACGACAAAGTTCCATCCGAACTTCCTGTCGGAGACCTTCCCGTTCAGTCGCCCGATCCCGTGCTCTTTTGGGAACGTCGCGTGAAAGAAGTTCTGCGCGGAGCCGGACTGCTTGAGGCGTACAATTATGCGTTCGTTTCAGAGGTGCAACTACGCGCGTATGACATCGATCCGGAAGATGCTGTGAAACTCATGAATCCGCTTTCCACCGACCACGAATATATGCGCCCGTCGCTTATGCCGAGTCTTCTTTCGACTGTGTCGGCGAACGATCGACAGATTGGGGAGGCGGCTCTGTTTGAAATCGCTCCGGTGTACGCGCCGCAAAAAGATGATATCCCTCTTCATCACATGCACTTGGTCATGGCGGTGTATGAAAAAGACGGGTACGAAGCTTTCCGAAAAGCAAAAGGTCTTCTCGAGCGACTCGCAAAGGAACTTGGTATTCGGACGTTGCGACTGGAGAGAAAAGTAACGGATCCTCGTTGGCACGCCGGGCGATCAGCGGCTCTTTGGATCGGCAAGCACGATCATGTTGGTATTATCGGAGAGGTTGCACCGGCCACGGCAGAAAAGTTTGATATCGACGCGCGGGTGAGTGTGATTGAGGTTAATTTCGAAACGCTTATCCAGCACGCCACGACCGCCAAGAGCTATCATGCGCTTCCCGTTTTTCCGGCGGTGAAACGTGATCTTGCAATGGTTGTGGATGATCGAGTTGAGTACGAAAGACTTGAACAAGAAATGAAAAAGGCATCGGGACTTTTGCGGGAAGTGGAACTTTTCGATATTTATCGAGGAAAAGGCGTGGAAGAGGGGAAAAAGTCTCTCGCGATGCATCTTTCGTTCCGAGATAACGACCGCACACTTGAGGCAGAAGAAGTGGATGGGGAGATGGATGCGTTGCGAAAGATGCTTGAGAAATCATTTGATGGTATAATGAGATCGTAATATGTTCAGCTCTCTCGACATTCTCTACATCGTCCTTGCCTTCTGCGTACTGTGGTTTACTGCGGCGCTGTTTTGGCTCATCTGGCAGGCGGCGAGCGTCATTCGTAATGTAAACCTCACGCTTTCCGATGCTCGGGAGAAGATGGGCAAGATTGAAGAGGCGATCACAGCTATTCGACATAAATTCGACGGGATTCCGTCCACGATTGCGATTGCAGCTGAGGGACTGAAGAAAGTGGTGGAATTCGCTATGGATAGGCGAAAAGAAAAGAAGGAGAAAAAATAAGCCTATTGATCAAACCCCGACGTTCGTCGGGTGTTTTTATTGCACATTGACAGGTTTGTTTTTTCCCTGTAGGATGCACCGGCCAGATCACCTATAACAGGAGGGGAAATTGGCACGAGGGAGAAACCTTAGCGACACCGGTTGGGCCTTGCAAACGCAGCTCAACTTGCGGAGTCTCGAGATCGGCGGGCGTCCGAACTGGCTTCGTGGCTTTTCGGGCAACATCCCGATCTGCGACGAATGTTGGGTCGACGGCACTCGCCACATCGGTCCGTTCCTGAATCTCTGGGTGCTGCGCGAGCATCAGGATCCGGATCAACCACTTGTGATCAACGTCACCACGTCCGACACCGTCCACTTCGTGGAGCACAAGCTCTTGCGAGGGCTTCGTGGCTACCTGGTCTACATGAAGGTTGGCGGCTCGTTCACGCTTTCGGTGCCCAACGACGGGTTGATCATGACCGTCTCTTGGGACGGGAAGATTGCCCGAGCACAGCACCACGACGGCACGGTCGAGAAGTTCAGCATCCGGCTCCACCCCATCGGCACGACCGATGCGGGGAGGTTCACGCCAGAGCCTGCGACCGAGCACAGGAGCCTCTAGGCTCCGCTCTCGCCCATTCAAATGGGCCCACCTGCCATTCTTCGGCAGGTTTTTTTGTTGAAAATGTGTCAAAGGTTTGTTTTTCTTTGCTCTTTTCGTTCAAAAATACGCCTTTGAATTCTCGCTTGGACAGTGGTAAGATCGCCCTAGAATTGCCTGTCATGAGTAAGTTCGTCCACCTTCACACCCATTCTCACTACTCGCTTTTGGAAGCACTTCCAAAGGTGAAGAATTTGCTTTCACATGTAAAAGATCTTGGACAAGGTGCGGTGGCGATTACGGATAACGGCGCGCTGTATGGCACGATCGAGTTTGTTCAGAAGGCGGAAGAGATGGGAATCAAGCCAATCATCGGTATGGACGCGTATGTCGCTAGGCATGGGCGGGAACTTAAGCGAGCCCGCATCGACACCAAGCCGCACCGACTCGTTTTGCTTGCCGAGAATAATGAAGGCTATCGAAATCTGCTTGAATTATCTTCGATTGGTTTTCTTGAAGGATTCTATTACAAGCCTCGCATCGACAAAGAGGCGCTGCGAAAACATGCGGCGGGTCTGATTGCTCTGTCTGGAGGCTTCACGGGTGAAGTTGATGAGCACCTGAAGCATGGTGACCGCGACAAGGCCATCGAAACGATTCGAGAGTATCTTGAAATATTTGGTGAAGGGAATTTCTTTTTAGAACTTGTTGACCGACCGGAAATCGCCGATCAAGAAACAACAAACGTTGACCTTATCGCTTTGGGAAAAGAGCTTGGCGTGCCAGTGGTCGCAACGAAGAATACGTTTTACTTGAAACCCGGTGACGTGGAGGCGTGGAAAATTTTGAATTGTATTAAGGGCGGAAAGACCATTGAGCAATTCGAGCGCGTTCAACAATTCGATTACGATGCGTCCATGGTGAGCGGAGAGTACATGGAAAAACGGTTTGCGAGCGTGCCTGAAGCGATTGAAAATACGTGGAAGATCGCGGATCGGTGCAACGTGAAGTTGGAACTGGGGAAGTGGAACTTTCCGAAGTTTGAAATCCCAGAAGGGAAATCATTTCGAGAAGTGCTCACCGAGCGAACGTATAATGAATTGGAAGAAAAAGAAGGAACGCTTTCGGACGAAATGAAAGCCCGTGTGGAATATGAGATTGAAATTATTGATCAGAAAGGATTCTGTCCCTACTTCTTGATCGTGTCCGACTTTATTTCTTGGGCGCGCGAGAACGGTATTGTGACCACGACGCGCGGATCCGCCGCCGGATCCCTTGTCGGTTATGCGATCGGTATTTCGACGATTCAGCCGCTTGTGTACAAGCTTCCGTTTGAACGTTTTTTGAACCCGGAGCGTCCGAGCGCGCCGGATATCGACGCGGACTTTGCGGATAACCGCCGCGACGAAGTCCTCGACTATGTTCGCGAAAAATACGGCCACGAAAAAGTTGCGCAGATTTGTACATTTGGAACCATGCTTGCGCGCGGATCCGTTCGAGATGTCGGTCGTGCGCTTGGCTACGAGTATGGATTTGTCGACGAGGTCGCAAAAATGATTCCCATGGGCAGCCAAGGTTTTCCCATGACGCTCGAGCGCGCACTCGAGGAAACTCCAGATCTCAAAAAACGTTACGATACCGATGCACAAGTGCGTCGCGTCATTGAGCTTGCGCGGCAAATCGAAGGTTGTGCACGCCACGTTTCTATTCACGCGGCCGGAACCGTGATTTCACCGACGGCGCTTCAAGACTTTACGCCGCTCCAGATTGATACGCGCGAAGGAAAAGTGATTACGCAGTATGAAATGAAATCGGTTGAGTCCGCTGGACTCGTCAAAATGGACTTTCTTGGAATCCGAAATTTATCGATTCTTGGAGACGCGATTCGGCTTGTAAAAGTAACGAAAGATATCGATATTATTCTCGAACAGATTCCGGTTGATAATAAAAAGACCTTCGAACTTTTGGCGAAAGGGCACACGATGGGAACGTTCCAGCTGAATGGCGACGGAATGACCAAGTACCTGATGGAGCTCAGGCCTGAGCGCGTCGAGGACATCATGGCCATGGTCGCACTCTACCGTCCGGGTCCGATCGAATCGATCCCGGAATACATTCGCCGAAAACACAATCCTTCGCTCGTTTCTTTCATGGACGAGAGAATGAAAGATATTTTGGATCAGTCCTATGGCGTCATTGTCTATCAAGATGACGTCATGCTTATCGCCATTAAGCTCGCAGGATATTCTTGGCTGGAAGCGGATAAATTGCGTAAGGCCATGGGAAAGAAAATTCCGGAAGAAATGGCGAAGCAGAAAATCAAACTGCTGGAAGGATTTGAAGAGCATGGCATGGGTAAAAAGAAGGCACAGGATATCTGGAAGCTCATCGAACCGTTCGCTGCGTATGGATTTAATAAGGCGCACGCAGCAAGCTACGGCATGGTGGCGTATCAGACTGCTTACATGAAAGCGAATTATCCGGCGGAGTACATGACGGCACTCATGACAGCCGAATCTGGTGATCTGGAAAAAATCGGCGAAGCGGCAAATGAGTGCGAGCGCATGGGCATCCAGGTGCTTCCGCCAGACATCAACGAATCGCGCTCTATGTTTACGTACATCGATGACGCGACGATTCGTTTCGGACTTTTGGTGATCAAAAATATCGGCGGGGAAGTGATAGATTCGATTATTGCCGAACGGGAAGCGCACGGAGAGTTTACGGATCTCGCGGATTTTGCCAGTCGCATTTCCCACCGCGCCTTCAATAAAAAATCACTTGAGGCTCTTGTGATGGCCGGCGCGCTCGATCGATTTGGGGAGCGCAAGCAGCTTCTCGAAAACATGGATCGGATCCTCATGTTTAACAAGAACGTCCAAGCAGAAAAGACGCAGAATCAAGCGACCTTATTTGACTTGGCGCCGGACGTGATGCAAAAGAAAATTTCTCTTCGAGAAACAACTCCCGCTACGACCCAAGAGCTTCTTGCTTGGGAAAAAGATGTTTTGGGACTGTATGTTTCTGCGCATCCATTCGATGACGTTCAGGCTTCGCTTGGAGAATTTTTGTATCCACTCGAGAAGGTCGCTGGCGGCAAGGATGGAACATTCGTGAAATGTGGGGGTGTGATCACGAGCATGAAACAAATCATTACGAAGAAAGGCGAACCAATGGCTTTTGTCGGGATGGAAGACACGTCCGGACAAGCAGAGCTTATCGTTTTTCCACGAACGTTTTCTCAAAGTGGACCCTTCCTTGAAGAGGGGGTTATGTTCCTTGTTTCCGCGAAAGTTTCCGTACGTGAAGGCGAAGAAGGAAAATTGATTGCGAATTCATTTATCAAGATCGGCGAGGACTATGCAGAGCTTCGTGATATGCTCAAAGGGGATATGTGGGTCCAGGACTCGGTCAAAAGCGCGATTCAGACGGAAAGCGAACCGATGATTTTGCATCGGGGAACCTTGTCCATTGCCCTGAAGGGAAAACCGACCCAGGAAATGGTCGGACAGCTTCGGGAACTTTTGCAGGCCAGTCCGGGAACCGAGCGTGTCTGTTTTCTTGTGGAATCTGGCGGACGCGTCCGTAGAGTCGAAACGGACTATACGGTTTCTACTTCGCCGGGGATGCTCGACGCACTTGCTGCGGTTGTCGGCCGCCAGAATGTCGTTGTTTCCTAAAAAAACGAAAATTTTTGGGCCAAAATCCTGTCGGGTTGACAGGATCTTTTTTTTGTGATTAGATACGTATCTTCGGAAAGGAGAACCGACATGTGGACCAGCATCATCACTTTGGTTTTCGCTACGATCCTGTTTTCCGCCTTCTTCGGAAGGGACGGAAGGACAGTGACCATTGGCGAAGACGATGAGGCCCCTTGTTCGGCTCCCGTGACGGGGCTGAACGAAGAGGCCCCACCGAAGCGCTCTTGTGAGCCAGCACCCGTCCCTCGTGTAGAGGTACCCCCGGCTCGGCCAACTCTTCCGCGCCTCGAGCGAGTCGATGTGTGGAAGTTCGAAGACCGGGAGGAGTTCGGCAAGAGCTACACCATTCGAAAACTCATCCTCACCGCCCGCCTCACCCACCATCACGTCCTTCTCTCTGCGGGCGGCGACGTCAGGCTCGCCCTGGAGCTTGCAGCGGAAACCGGTGTGGATCGCACCTATGATCCTATCGGATTCATGCACGCCCTGCTGCGGACGTACCCGAACACCGGGCTCGACGTCGCCTGTGGAGCTCCGTTCGCTGAGGTCTACCACAAGGAAGCGGCCTAGCCCCTCCTTCAGGAGGCCGCTCCGGCCATCCTTCTCCATGCCGACCATCGTGTGTCGGCTTTTTTCATTGGAAAGAAAGCTCAAAATTTCGTATACTGAAGGGATATGGTAGATGAGAAGCCGGTAAAAATAACCGACGAGGCAACGGTTCCTGAAATCGGAGACGTTTCTGATGTTCCTGCTGCCGAGGTAAACGAGGAATCCGTTTCTGCTGTGCTTGAACAAAAATCCGAATCTACTCCAGAGACTTCCGAAACCGAACCTTCGCCCGAAAAGATCCGGGAGGAGATTACAGAACAAACGCTCGACACATACATTTCTGATCTCGATACCGCGGCGCAGGAAGCCGTTCGTCAGGTAGGAGCATCTGTTGAGGAGACGCGCCAAACGATCGCAGAGCAGGCACGAGAATCGGGCGACGAAGCGCTTGTTCAGGATGCTTCAAAAAGGCTCGTGGGGATTTCAGAAGAGGTTTCCAGACTTTCAGATTTTGTTCAGGGATATTTTGACCGTTTGCGCGGACAAGCGAGGGTTGGGGGAAACGAAGACAGCCTTGGTTCCGAAAAAAAACGGATATAATAAAGAATCTTCAGCAAAATAAGCATGTCGAACCAAGCTGAAAAACAACAGCTCGAGCGTATTCAAGAAGAGGCTCGTCTCGCCTTCGATGAATTTTTGCGTCGGCTCAGCGACCTGGAGCGACAGCGCAAAGACGTTGTTAAAGACACCCTCCGGCAAATCGATCAAAACAAGATCGCAGACATGCGACGAAAGCTCGGACTTCCACAGAGCGAATAGTTTCTACATGTTGCGGGTTATGATATACTTTCCCTAGTTCATAAGGAGGTCTCATGGCTACGAAAACACCATCCAAGAAAAAAACGCCGGCAAGAAAAGCGGCCGCGGACACGTCGCTGCGCGTGTATCGCCGGATTGCGGTTTCTTTTGTCGTTGTCGTGGCACTGCTCCTTGCACTCGTTATTTACGTTTCGACGGTGCGGGCAACAATTTACGTCCATCCGGTAACGGAAACGTTGCGAACAGAATTTATTGTTGACGTTGTCGAAGCCCCGACGCGCGATAGCGAAGTTAAAGGCGCTGTGGTATCCGGAAGTCTCGGTCGGAGCGAAACGTTTACTCCAAGCGGGGAAGGACTTGTTCCCGTTGAAGGAACTGCGCGCGGCACATTTACGATTCACAATGAAACAAATCTCGATCAACCTCTTGTCGCGACAACGCGCATTTTCTTTGAGCCAACCGGAATGTTGTATCGCATCGATGAAAGCGTCGTCGTTCCAGCAGGAGGAAGGGTTGATGTTGCCGCTCACGCCGATCAACCGGGTATGGACGGAGATATCGAGCACAGACATCCAGAACGTTTTACCATTCCTGGATTAAACGCTGCAAAGCAAGAAGTGATTTATGCCACGCTCGGAACAGAGTTTTCTGGAGGCGTGTCGTACATCACGGCGCTTTCGCAAGAAGAGGTTGATGCGGCGGTAAGTAAACTTGCAGCGGATCTTGAGGGCGACGCAAAGGAATTGTTGCGCACAGAAGCCGGGGGGTCATTTACCGGAGAGTCATTTACAACACGCGTTCTTGAAACGCAAGTCAGCGAAGAAGTTGGAGAGCAGGTTGATTCGTTTGAGGTGACGATCACCGTGCAGACAGTCGGTGTATTTTATGACCAGGAATCTCTCGAAGGAGTGGCGCAGAGACAGCTCTACGATCAGCTCGACCGAGGAGAAGAACTTCTCTCCGTGAATAAGGAAAGCATGTTTGCAAAAGTGGAGAAAGTTGACGAAGAGGGGAATCGCGCGAATATTCGCGTGGTGCTCACAGGCGTCTCTGCTGCATCGCGAACGAGTTCATCGCTTGATCCTATCCGGTTTGCCGGCATGAATGAAGAAGAAGTCGGCGCGACCCTCATCGCGGATGGGATCGCAGAAGACGTGGAAGTTGAGTTCTTTCCGTTTTGGGTGAAGAAGGTCCCAAAGCTCGCAGATCACGTGTATATCGAAATTTTGTAAGCCAATACATCGACGTATCTGCGGGCCAGCAACTCATCGTGCTGTTCCCTTCGATACGTCGATTTTATTGTTGACGATTTTTCTGGATTTGCTAAGCTATACCCATCGCAATGATCGGGACTCACCAACCCAGGAGCGTCGGCTGCGAACCCGCCGTTCGCATAAGCAAGTGGTCTTCGCGAGAGACATTCGCGATGACAATTCGGGTGGAACCGCCCCGACGACTGTCGGAGTCCCGAAGCTCTCTTTTCAGAGAGTTTTTGTGTTTTAAACGAAACCTTTATGAATCAAGAACATCTCGACGAACTTCGGCACTCCTCGGCCCACCTTCTTGCTGCCGCTGTACAGCAACTTTGGCCTGAGGCGAAACGAACCATTGGACCGGCCATTGAAAACGGTTTCTATTATGATTTTGATTTTGGCGAAGTGAAGATTTCTGAAGACGATCTTCCAAAGATCGAAAAGAAAATGAAAGAGATCTTGAAGGGGTGGAAGAGCTTCGATCGTCATGAATTAAGCGAGGCAGACGTCAGGAAAGAATTCCACGGAAATGAATACAAGCTTGAGCTCATCGACGAGTTTTCCGGGGAGGGAAAAACTTTGACCGTGTATCAGTCGGGAGAGTTTCGCGACCTGTGCCGTGGCGGCCACAGCGAAGAACCAAACAAGGACCTCAGGAATTTCAAACTGCTTTCGCTTGCAGGGGCGTATTGGCGCGGCGACGAAAAGAACAAAATGCTTACACGCATTTACGGAACCTGTTTTCCGACCAAGGACGAACTTCAGAAGTACCTCACCATGCTTGAGGAAGCGAAAAAGCGCGATCATCGAAAGCTGGGCGCTCTGCTCGACTTGTTTACCTTTTCAGAACTTGTTGGTCCCGGCCTTCCGCTCTTCACGCCAAAAGGAAACACGATTCGCCGCGTGCTTGACGATTTCGTTTGGAAACTGATGAAACCGTACGGCTACGAGAGAGTCTGGATTCCGCATCTTGCCAAGTCGGATCTCTATAAGACTTCCGGACACTGGGACAAATTTTCGGACGACATCTTTCATGTGAAGAGTCAGAAGACCGATACGGAGTTTGTTCTGAAGCCAATGAACTGTCCGCACCACGCACAGATTTTCGCTTCCAGAGCGCGTTCGTATCGAGATCTTCCGATTCGTTACTCGGAAGTCACAACGGTCTACCGCGATGAAAACACGGGTCAGCTCCAGGGTCTTTCCCGTGTGCGTTCGATCACGCAAGACGATGCGCATATTTTCTGTGAAATTGAGCAGGTGCGACAAGAATCCATAAACATCTACAAGATCATCAACAAATTTTACGAGGCCTTCGACATGCCTCTGCGCATTCGATTGAGCGTGCATGATCCGGAAGCGCCGGAGAAGTATCTTGGAGAGCCGGGACTTTGGAAAACGGCCGAGGACATGCTCGAAGAGCTGCTCAAGGAATTCGGTCAGGAGTTTGAGCGTGGTGTGGGCGAGGCGGCTTTCTACGGTCCGAAGATCGACTTTATGGCGCGAGATGCGATTGGACGAGAGTGGCAACTCGCGACGATTCAGCTCGACTTTAATCAACCGGAGCGATTCGGTTTGGAGTACGCCGCGGCAGACGGGGGGAAAAAACGTCCTGTTATGATTCACCGTGCGATCTCCGGATCAATTGAGCGATTTATCAGCGTGCTCATCGAGCATTATGCCGGAGCGTTTCCGATGTGGATTGCGCCTGTGCAGGTGCGCCTCGCGACCGTGGGAGAGAATTTTGAAGAAGCGGCAAGGCGAATATTAGCTGAGCTTGTCGAAGCCGGAGTGCGCGCGGAACTGGACGATTCGAATGAATCCGTTGGAAAGAAAATTCGCGCTGCGGCCAAAGAAAAAATTCCTTGGACGATTGTTGTTGGGGAGAAGGAATCAAGTGGAGAGGCGTTCACGGTGAACGTGTTTGGACAAGAGGAAGACCTCACGATCCCGGCGGAGGAACTTGTGTCCGAAGCGCTCGCGGCCGCGAAGATGCCTGTCTAGTTTATGGCCGAACCAAAGTACCACCTCATCACCTACGGGTGTCAGATGAACAAAAATGATTCAGAGCGACTCGCGGCGCTTTTGAAGGGGGTTGGATTTGGGGAAGCGGAAAACGAAAACGAGGCGGATCTCATTTTGCTCAACACGTGCAGCGTTCGCGAGAGCGCGGAGCATCGCGTCTACAGCCAAGTGAATCAGTTCAAAGATCTGAAAGAGAAAAAGCCGGAGCTGATTGTTGGCGTAACCGGTTGCATGCCCGGGCGCGATCGCGACAAAACGATGCTCAAACGCATGCCACTCGTGGATCTCTATTTTCCGACATCCGATATGGGTCAGCTCCCAAGATGGATCGGGGAGATTCGTCCCGAGCTTGTGAATAGCGACGACACGATAGAAGACTATCTCAAGATTCACCCGGACAGAAAAACCAAGCGGCAAGCATTCGTAAGTATCCAAACCGGATGCAATAATTTTTGTACGTATTGTGTTGTGCCGTTTTCGCGCGGCCTCGAAAAAAATCGACCGCTTGTCGATATTTTGGAAGAGATTCGTGAACTGGCTGCACATGGTTGCGTGGAAGTCACTCTGCTCGGGCAAACAGTGAATAGTTACCAGGCGCCGGATGCGGATGCGTTTTCTTCAGAGAATCCATTTGAGCAGAACTTTGCCGCGTTGCTTTGGGAAGTGAATCAGATCGAAGGAATTTCTCGTCTGCATTTTACTGCGCCGCATCCCAATCATTTGACGGACGAAGTGATCGAAGCAATGAAACTTCCCGCGCATCTTCATTTCATCCACCTTCCTGTGCAAGCCGGCAGCAATGAGGTGCTTCGGAAGATGAACCGCCGCTACACCATCGAACAATATCTTGATGCTGTTCGCCGTCTAAAAAAAGCCATTCCTGATATCGCGATCGGAACGGATATCATCGTCGGTTTTTGCTCGGAGTCTGCAGAGGACTTTCAAAAAACCATCGATATTTACAACGAGGTTGGTTTTGATATTTCTTATACAGCTCGGTATTCCGTGCGCTCGGGTACGGCTGCTTGGCGTGCCTTTGAAGATGATGTCAGCGAGGAAGAGAAGAAAAATCGTTGGCGGGTATTGCAGGAACTCATGGAAAAGACGACACGCGAGAAGAATCAGAAATACGTTGGTAAGACTCTGAGCGTTCTTGTCGAGCGACATGAGCCGCCGAAGATTACGGACGAGATGCTCGCCATGCCTGAAAACATTCAAGAACTTCTCGCGGCCCAGCCAGGCTTTTGTTATGGAAATTCGCGCGAGATGAAGCTTACGCGGTTCCCGGGCGGGATTGACTTAATTGGAAAGATTGTCGATGTTCGTATTGATCGCGCGGACACGTGGGTCTTGGAAGGAGAGATTACATAATATGCCTTCGAAGATTATTGCTGTTGTTGGTCCAACAGCCTCAGGAAAAACAGCCCTCGGAATCGAGATTGCGAAAACGTTCGACGGGGAAGTGATTAGCGTGGACTCCAGGCAGGTGTATCGCGGTATGGACATCGGAACCGCAAAACCCGAGGGCGACGAACAGGAAAGTGAGATTGAAATTGGCGGAAGCATTCAGCAGCTCTTCGGGTCGCGCCAGCATCGTGTGGTGGGCGGCGTGGTACATTGGGGAATTGATTTAGTGGATCCGGATGAAGATTATTCGGTTGCTCAGTTTAAGCCCTACGCACAGGAACGCATCTCAGACATTTTGAGCCGCGGCAAGTTGCCGATTCTGGTTGGCGGCACGGGCTTCTGGCTCCAGGCGATTATCGACAATCTCGACCTCACGGAGGGAAAACCGGATAAGATCCTGCGGGAAGAGCTCGAGGCACGCCACATCGACGATTTGTTTGCCGAGCTCAAGCGCGTCGACCCGGAAGCGGCCGAAGTGATTGATCGGCACAACAAGCGAAAAATCGTGCGGGCGCTTGAGGTCGTTCGGACAACGGGAAAACCGTTCTCAGCGCAGCAAAGAAAAGGCGAACCCAAGTACGATGTGCTTCAAATCGGCCTTTCGTCTGAGCGGGAAAACATATATGAGCGCATCGACGATCGCGTTGTTGAGATGATCGCAAGAGGTTTGGTCGGGGAAGTGCGCGGGCTTAAAAGTCTGTACGGATGCGACATTGAAGCGATGACCGGCATCGGCTATCGGCAGATTTGCGCATTTCTGGACGGCAGCGTGAAGCTTGATGAAGCGATTGGAGAAATCAAAAAAGACTCGCGCCGCTACGCCAAGCGCCAGCTAACTTGGTTCAAACGCGACGAACGGATTAAGTGGATCGATGAATCAAAAAAAGCCCTGAAGCTGGTGGAAAAATTTCTGAAATCATAAAACGCCCGGCTAGGGCGTTTTGATCACGTTACTATAATGAAGAAGGTCGAGAGGGAAATGGGTGTCTTTGAAATAGTCATCAAGTTGCTGAACGGTTGAGCCTGGACGCCACTCCTTGCGCCTTTTTTGCAGCTCGTCTTTCGGAACCCAGAGAACACGCAAGACGCTTTCATCTTCGACAGGGACCGTTTCCTCCGAAACAACGTTCGCACGAAATGCAAATTTGATAGAAGGCCCTCCGTGGGTGTAGTTATTTTGATACACCCCAATAAGGTCAACGGGCTCGACGGTGTAACCCGTCTCTTCTCGGACTTCACGGAGTATTCCGTTAATAATAGATTCGTCGGGTTCTAAGTGGCCACCCGGCGTGACAAGAACGACTTCAGGGTCATCCGGGAACTTTTTGTTTTCTTCCACACAAAGAATCTTTCCGTCACGCTCAACGACTGCTCCAACGGTTACACGGACTCTGAATCGATCGTCAAGATTTACCATACTATCCTTCCAATTTTACTTTAAGCATGTTGGATGCCATTCCAGGATCGGCAGTTCCTTCGGTTTCTTTCATGATTTGTCCGAGGAAAAATTTCATGAGCTGCTTTTCCCCGTTTTGGTAACGCAGAAGCTCGTTCGGATGCGATTCGATAACGCGCGAGACCACGTCTGCAAGTTCTGTCTCATCCTGCATTGCACCGAGATGCTGCTCTTCCATGATGTGGCTCGGGTCCGATCCGTCTTCGAGCATGGCGGAGAGAACTTTGAGGCCGGCAGAGGCATTCAGTTTTTTTGTGGCGATGAGCGTGATGAATTCGGCGAAGTTTTCCGCATCGATTTTCATTGTGCGCACGTTTCCTCCGCGCTCGGAAAGAAGACCGCCGAGCTTCGTGATGATCCATGTCGATACGAGCCGAGCAAGTTTCGCCTTTTCTTTTTTGTACTGTTCATGTTGTGCATCGTCCATTTCGGGAAGGCTATTCAGCCAGGCCTCGAGTTCGGAAAAGACGTGTTCAGTGAAGTTGGCAAGAGCGGGGTCGTCGCAGAGTTGCTTGGCATCCGAGGGTTTTAACTGGTACTCGGAAATAAACCGCGCACGGCGAGCCGCAGGGAGTTCCGGAATATTTTTGGCGATGTCTTCGGTGATTTGTGTGAGAGCAAGCGGAGGAATATCCGGATCCGGAAAGTATCGGTAGTCCGCAGCGCCTTCTTTTGTCCGCTGTTGTTCCGTAACCTGTTTTGCGTCATTCCAGCCGCGGGTCGTAGAAACCGAAGGAGGCGAATCGTTTTGCCAAAGATCCGTCTGTCGTCGAATTTCGTATTCGAGTGCGCGCTCGACGTTCTTGAACGAATTCAAATTCTTTACTTCCGTTTTTGGGTTAAACTTTTCTCCCACGATTTGGCCAGCATCGTCGTACTTCCGCATGGAAATGTTTGCGTCGCAACGCAGATGACCTTTTTCCATATCGGCATCGGACACGCCAAGGTAGCGTGCAATTAACCGCAATTCCTGCAGGAAAATTTTTGCTTCCTGCGGAGTGCGAAAATCCGGTTCAGTGACGATTTCGATAAGCGGCGTACCCGCACGGTTGAAATCAACATACGTTTTTCCCGATTCATGGTGCAAGTTTTTTGCCGCATCTTCTTCGAGGTGCGCGCGCGTGATGCCAATTCGAGCGTCGGTTCGAATGTCTCCATTTGGAATGAGAATGTCGAGATGTCCGTTTTCTGCAATCGGAAGATCGAATTGTGAAATTTGGTATCCCTTTGGAAGGTCGGGATAGAAATAGTTTTTTCGGTCGAATTTTGAGTGTGCGGCGATGTCACAGTTCAAGGCAAGCCCGACCAAAATTCCCCAGCGCAAGGCCTGCTCGTTCGGAACAGGGAGAGTGCCGGGATGTCCAAGGCAGATGGGGCAAACGTTTGTGTTGGGAGAGACACTGGTCTCATGCGCGGCGCAGGCGCAAAACATTTTGCTTTTTGTCTTGAGCTGGATGTGGATTTCAAGTCCGATAACGGGTTCGAGCATAGGATTCGGTTAGTGGCCACAGCTTGCCACACTTAGCCTTGTTTCTCAACTTTTTCTTTTTCTGATCTTGGTTTCTTAAATTCCTCGTAAACCAGGACGTGGTAAATGAGAAGGATTGGAAGGAGGATGAACAGCTGGCCAAGCATGTCGATGACGATGATCCAGGCCGGAGGAGATTCTGCAAGTGCGGCATCTAAATTTTGTCCTGTGAGAAGGGAAATGGTCGCCACGATTGTTGCGAGGATGAGGGTGTAAAGGATAAGGGAGAAAATCGGTCCCGAGAGAACCATCCATGCCGTTTTGAAAAATCGGCCCTTTACGAGCGACCGACTGTGCGAGAGTGCGTCCATGCCGCGCTTGCCATCAAGCACGACGGAAATTTGGGCGAAGGAGAACCAGATAAAAAACATGATCCCGGGAATGATAAGGAGCAAGAGGCCACCGATGATGCTGAGTGTGGTTAAGACGGTCACGATAAGAAGCGGACCGATCCATCCCCGGATTTTTCGCTGAAGCTCTGGTACATCAGGTTTGATATTTTTTGAAAGGTCTTGCACCAGGCGAATGAGAAAAAGAGAGATCCAGATCGACAGTACGATTTGGATAAGAACCAAAAAGATGCCGAGGACAGCGGCCGTTTCTTCATTTGGAACCAGGTCGACGAGGATGAGGCCGGCAAAAGGAAGGAGGAGCCACGCAAGATATCCGCCAATGGTTGCCGCGTTTGTTTTATACAACCTCACGCTTTGAAGAAGGATGTCAGAGGCAGAATTCATATGTGCAGGTTGCCTTTTATTTTGACTCCCTCCTTCTTTCAGCAGCCCTGTCTTTCAGGCTGTTATAAATCAAGACGTCAGCAATGATGATGAGTGGGTTGATAAGCGCCGCAACCACGATTGAAATGATGCTGCTGGTCATGGAGAAAAGTCGGAGTTGGAGATCAATATTTAATCCAATCGGGATGCTGAGAAGCAGATTGACGATATAACCGAGAACAAACATGGCAGCGATGCCGAATAAGATGAAGACCACTTTCGGGACAAGGATGAGAACGAGGATATTCAAAAATTTTCCCCGAATCATGTTGTGACTTCTGGTAAGCGCGCTCGTGCCGCGATAATTTTCAACAAGAAGCGCGTAAGGTGTCATGATGTAATTGACCGACCATCGGATGTTGAGGACAAGAGCGACGAAGATGCCGACGGCGACCAAAAGGTTTGCAATAATGAGGAGGCTTGTGTTATTCACTCCAACGGCCAAGAGCGCGAGGAGGAATCCTGGTCCGACACCAATAGCAATTCCTGCAATCAAGACGAGGGCAACAAGTAAGCTGACGACAAGCGTCGGAAGAAAAAATTGCCAACCTTCTTGCATGGCTTTGCGCAGGTTCACTTTCGTTTTTCCAAGCTGTTGGCTGATCAGGCGAACGAGTGCCGCGAGAGTCCAAATCCCGAGCAGCGGGGCAATCACATAGCTTGAAATGGTAAACAAGATTACGCCGAAAGATTCAGAGCCGTCCAGTCCGCCGCCGGTAAGCAGTTTGGTAGACGTGGGGAAGAAGATAAGAGAGGCGATTTCGAAAGCCGCAAGAAGGAGAAGCCAACCGGAAATGCTCATGAGGTCCAGAAAAAATTTTCGGTAATGTTCCCAGGAGCGGTCGATAACTTCTCCGACGGTGATGAGTTTTGGCATACAAATTCCTCCTATGGAGTTACGATTTTTGAAGCGATTTCCCGAACGCGTTCATGGATTTCTTCCGGAGAGAGAAGCGATCCAGCTTTCGTGCATTCGACGAGGGTGAATTCGGGATAGAGTTCTGCAAGTTCGAGATAGGTTTGTTCGGCGGCTTTCAGATGATTCACATCACTCTGATGGATGTCTGTTTTGAGGTTGTGCTTTTCCGCACCATCCGCCGCGCGTCCAGCCATCAGTGTCAGAGAGATTTCGTACGGGACATGGAGGATGATATTTACGTCCGGGCGTGGAATGCCAAAGATGTCGTGTTCAAGTTCTCGTTCCCATGCGTAAAAGGCTTTGCGTTCGTCCGGGTCAGAGATTTTTGATCCTTGGTGACCCATGTTCGATCCGACGTACCGATCAGCAATAACGTTTACTCCGTTTTCCAGCCACGTCCGGATCGCGCTCGAGGCCGCGAAGCGGTCAACCGCGTAGAAAATGGAAGATGCTTTCGGACCGACTTCATCCGCACGTCCGAATGCTCCGGAAAGATAGGCTTCGACCATCGCGGCGCTTGGCTGGCCATACCGAGGGAACGAGATCGTTTTCACCGGTAAGCCCTCGCGCGTCATGTGCTCGATGAGCAGTTTTGTCTGCGTGGCTTTGCCGGAACCGTCCGTCCCGTCGATCACAATGAATGCTCCGCGTGGTTTCATACCAAAGTATACCAAATTATCCCGTGGATCCGAAGCCCCCACGGTTTGGTGCGGTGAGTGAATCAACTTCGTTAAACTCAGCCAATGTGATTGGTACGATGAGCGCCTGGCACAGGCGTTCTCCTTTTTTTACCTCGACGGGCTTGTTCGTGAAATTACGCAGCTGAAGAAACATCTCATCTTCCGGTCCACAATAGTCTTGGTCAACGATTCCAAAGGCTTGAGGGACATGCAAGCCCTTTTTTTTCGGAAGGGAAGATCGTGCCGCGACGATCAGAGTGTGACCTTCGGGAACGCAGATGACCAGGCCGGTTCTCAGGCGAACGATTTCTTCCGGTTGGATAATTGCGTCTTCGATTGGGCAGAGATCAAAGGCGCAGGAACCCGATGTTTGATAGGCCGGAATTTCTGCGTCTGGATGAGTTTTCAAGATGTCCACAGGGATAGGCATAGTGCGGCTATTTTAGCGGAAAAGCGGCTCTTTGGAAAACCGGGGTTGAGTGGTACTCTAGGAGCAGATATGACATCATTTGACGCCCAGTACAAGCAGGCGATTGCTGAAATCATGGACAATGGCATCGATGTGCCAAATCCGTGGTCTGGCCGAATTACTCGGATGGTTCCGGGAATGACGCTCCGCGTGGATGTGAGCGAATGTTTCCCCCTTCTCACGCTACGCAAGATCCCGCTCAAGCTTTTTATTGCGGAACAAATCTGGTACCTCATGGGCGAAAATAAGCCAGACTGGATGCGACAGTTTACGAAGATTTGGGACGAGTTCACGGACGAGAACGGAATCATCCAGGCGGCTTACGGATACCGATGGCGCCATCATTTCGGCCGCGACCAAATGGATTTGCTCGTGCGTCACTTGAAGGAGAATCCTGCGTCTCGTCACGCGGTTGTGATTACGTGGGACCCGGCCGACGATGGCTTCGGCCTTGATAAAAAACTGAACGTGCCGTGTCCGTATACGTTCACGGTGAACATTGCGGGCGGGAAACTGCACTTGCATAACATTATTCGTTCGAACGACATGATGCTCGGCTGTCCGCACGATGCGGCCGGCTTCGCGCTTTTGCAATGTATTCTCGCCGAGAAGCTCGGTGTCGAGCCTGGGATCTATACGCATTCGATCAGCAACGCGCACATTTACGACAATCATTTTGACGCCGCGCGCGAGCTCCTCGAGCGCGAGCATTTGCACGGGCCGGTCGCATTTCGCGCGCCTGCGGGCGCGTATGACCGCGCGGTCAAAGGCGACGAGACGCTTGTTCAGGAAATTTTCGCCTCGCTTTCGAGCCAGTACCAGCCGCTTGATAAAATCACGGGTATGAAAATCACCGTTAACGTGTACTAGCATGAAAATCTGGCTCATTGCCGCCATGTCTGCGGACGGGAAAATTGCCGAGGCGCCGGACCAGCTGTCGCTTGATTGGACGAGCAAGGAGGACACACGGTTTTTTGTTTCCAAAACAAAAGAAGCGGGCGTCGTCGTAATGGGACGCAAAACCTTCGACACAATCGGCAAGCCGTTGCCTGGCCGGAAAATTATTGTGATGACAAGGTCGTTATTGCCTGAGCCTGTCGAAGGCGCAGATGGAGGATCGGTCGAGCACACAAACGAACAGCCAGAAGAAATCGTGACGCGGCTGAAAGAAGAAGGCCACGAAACCCTCGCGCTTGCCGGCGGCTCGAGTGTGTACAGCGCGTTTTTGCAGGCAGGACTTGTGACGGATCTGTTTCTCACCATCGAGCCCGTGCTCTTTGGCGGCGGCATTCCGCTTGCGAGCGGCTTTGATCGAATTGAAATGAAGCTTGTTGATTCGACGAACATCAATGAGAACGCCGTTCTTTTGCATTATCGAATTTCATAATATGGTGATCGAACAGATGGGTTCTCGAGAAGCCGAACGGCAAGGTGTAATCGAGGCAAATGTAAAAAAAATGAAGGAAGACATGGGCAGGTTTCTGACAAATGAATCCATGTCGGGCAATGCGGACGAAATCGATGTCGACGGAACGTTGTATCCAGCGCTTGCAGCAAATTGTTACATTCGGCCCGGGACGGCAGAGATTCTGGAGTTTTCCAATCGTCCTCCGACCACAAGGCGCGCAGTGAAACAAATCTCTTTCGTCGTTGCCGGAGATCCTGCTGGAAGGGGATTCTTCAAGATCGATCGGATCGAGACCGGAGACAGCTCTAATCCAAGGGATGCGATTGCCGCCAGATATGAGCTGACAAATGTTGAGCGGACGATTTTGGAGGAAAGCGTGGAACAATGGAACACGTGGAAAGAACAACAAGAATCATATGAATAAACCAGATATTGATTATCCGTACATGCCAGAAGACCGGCATTTGAAGTACGCTCCGGCGGATAGTAGATTTATGCTTGCCGCGAAGAACGCGCAGGAGCAGTGTGCCGGGGATCCGATTTGGCCCGTCGGCATTGTGGCGGTGAAGGATGGCGAGGTGGTGGCGCGAGCGGGAAATGGTTTTAATCGCGGGTCGCAGGAAATGCACATTTGTCCGCGCATCGTTTTGGAGTGTCCGAGCGGCGTCGGCTATGAACTTTGTGACGTTCACGATCCGCCTGGACATAGCGAACCGCAACTCGTGCGCGCGATGCAGGAGGCCGGAATCGAGACCGAAGGCGCGGACGCGTACATGTTCGGACATTGGTGGGCGTGCGAGCCGTGCTGGAAGGCACTGATCGACGCGGGTTTTCGAGATTTATATGTGACGGACGATGCTCATGAGCGGTTTTCAAAAGACAAGGTTTACGGGGAAACGCTGAAACCGTCGTTTACGAAGTACGTGCTCGAAGACGCAGACGAAGAAGCCGCGCGAAAGGCACAGGCTGAGTGTGGGGAGATCGGATGCGAATTAGTTGAAGAATTGTCGGACGATACGGTTCGCGTGGTGCGCGTGCGTGGCGGGCTTGATGTGTTCGATCCGCAAGGCAAGCTTGTATATGAAATTCGTACAGAAGAACCCGATCGCGAATATCGCATGCTTAAACACGTCCTCAAATCCCTGTGATTCACGAAAACAAAAATGCTCCATATGGAGCATTTTTGTTTAATCTTGGTTTAAAGCTTAAACATGTTTTTCAGCTCATCCAGCTTGCCGGAAATGAGAAGCTGGCGTTCGTTGTCTTTGTCGAGCTTGAATTCTTGTGAACCGGAATTCGTGTACTTTGCAGCGCTTACGCCATGCAGATTCGCTTCCTCGGGCGTGAGTGGAGCGGTGAGCTCCTCGAAAATCACCTGACAAACGCGCTCTCCCGGGTACACGCGAATCACTTGGTCTCCGGCTTCGTTTTTCATCGGGAAGATGAGGTTGCCTTTGTAGCCGGTGTCGATGATGCCCGAGAGCGAGAGATCAATCCCGCGACGGTTGGTCGAGGTTCTCGGGAAGAGAATCGCCATCAGCTTCATGTCATTGATTTCAATGCGCTCAAGGCTTGTGCCGATCACAAACTCGTTCGGAAGCAGATCGAAATATTGTCCTGGCTGGAGCTGAATCTCATCAAATTGCTCCTTGTGGTTCTCAATGTCGTCGATGGATATTTTGATGGCGCGCCTGCCACGCTCGTCGATCGTCCAATTCCGCGGAATCAAAAATTTGTACCCAAGGCGCAGGTCGACCGCATGCGGTTGGAGTTGGAATCGGTCGATGGGCGGAGTAAACACAACCTCGCCGGAAGCCATTTTTTTTTGAATTTCGTTGCGTGTCAGCACGGCCATAGTGCTTATAGCCTACCGAACATTACTTGAAAAGAAAAGACCGCCTTGTGGCGGACGTTTCTTTTCAACTACACGATTTCAATCTTAATTCCGGGACCCATGGTCGAGCAGATAGTAGCGCTCTTGATGTAAATGCCCTTGGAAGAGGCGGGCTTCATTTTTTTGATCATATCAAGGAGCGCGGTAAGGTTTTCCTTGAGCTGCTGCTCGCTGAATGAGGCGCGGCCGAAGGTTTGGTGGATGTTTCCGGTTGCGTCGTTTCGAAAGCTTTCTTTTCCGGCTTTCTGCTCTTCCACCATCTTCTTCACGTTCGGACTGACCGTTTCGGTTTTTGGATTCGGCATGAGTCCGCGCGGTCCGAGGATGCGAGCGAGCTTTGCGATTTTTGGCATCATCGTTGGTGTTGCAACGGCAACGTCGAAATCGAGGTTTCCGCTTTTTGCGATCTGGTCGATCAGCTGTTCACCTCCGACAATGTCTGCACCAGCTTCTTTTGCTTCGGCTTCCTTATCCGCGTCGACAAATGCGGCGACGCGCTTGGTTTTTCCGACACCGTGCGGCAGAGAAATAGTTCCGCGCACTTGCTGATCTGATTTTTGCGTGTCGATTCCGAGGCGCACGTGGAGTTCGATCGATTCATCGAACTTCGCAGTGGCCGTGCTCTTGCAAAGCGCAATCGCTTCTTCAACAGGGTAGACCTTTTCTTTGTCAACGGCCTCGTGTAGTTTTTTTGTTCTGGTAGATGGCATAGGTTTGTGGTAAGGCGTATCGGACGGATGTCCAAACTCCCACAGTTACATTATTTAATCTCGACTCCCATCTGTCGCGCCGTGCCGGCAATGATCTTCATTGCTTGCTCGACGTCGTTCGTGTTGAGGTCGGGAAGTTTGGTTTCGGCAATTTCGCGGAGCTGCGCTTCGGAGATCGAAGCGATTTTGTCCGTCAGCGGCTTGCCGGATCCTTTTTTGATCTTGGCGGCCTTCTTGATGAGCTCTGAGGCTGGAGCGATCTTCGTGATGAAGTCGAAGGTGCGATCTTCATACACGTTGATGACGACCGGCACGACTTCTCCGCGGCGGTCTTGGGTGGCCGCGTTGAATTGAGTCACGAAGTCTCCGATGGGAAGACCATGCTGACCGAGCGCCGGACCGATTGGAGGGGCAGGTGTTGCCGCGCCACCGGAGATTTGGAGCTTGATTTGAGTAACGAGTTTCTTGGCCATAGTTTATGTGGTTAATGGATTCCCGGCGAACCGGGCGACCATACTATGTTGATTAGATGCGAACTATATCGAAGGGCATCGAGGGCGTCAAGGGCATCGAGGGCGTCGAAGCAAAACCCTCGAAGCCTTTGATGCCTTTGAAACCCTTGCAACCTTCTAGATCTTCTTCACCTGGAGAAAATCGAGTTCCACAGGGGTTTCGCGGCCGAACATGTTGACGAGGACTTTGATTTTTCCTCGTTCTTCGTCGATCTCGTTGACTTTGCCTTCGAAGCCTTTGAACGGACCGTCTGTGATTGAGACTGGCGCACCGACTTCCACGTCGAGCGTGTATTCCGGTTCGTCTACACTCATGCGACCCATGAGTGCTTTGATTTCTGCCGGTGCCACAGGTGTTGGAGTTGTTCCAGCTCCGATGAATCCGGTAACGTTCGGCGTGTTGCGCACCACGTACCACGAGTCGTCGGTTACGATCATCTCCACGAGCACATATCCGGGAAAGATTTTTTCCTCGATGGTTTTTCGTTTTCCGTTCTTGATTTTGATTTTCTTTTCTTTTGGAACGAGGACGGCAAAGATTTTGTCTTCCATGTCCATGGTTTCAATACGCTGCCGAAGGTTTTGCGCCACATTTTCCTCGTAGCCCGAGTAGGTGTGGATGGCATACCAGCGGCGTCCGTGTTTTCCGGTTTGTTTTGACATAGGACTCCTTAAACAAGACGAATGAGCCGTTCAAGGCCGAGACTCAGGATCCAGTCGAGTCCACCGAAAAAGGCGGCGACGAGTATACTGATCACGATCACGAGAACCGAGTATTGAATCGTTTCCTTTTGGGAAGGCCATGTGACTTTCCCCATTTCTTCTTTTGCCTCACGAACGTAGCGGAAGAGCCAAACGATTGGGTTTTTTGTGGTTGGTTGCATATTGCGGGATTATAAAAAGCCCGGTGGGGGCTGTTGAAAATACAATATCAGAGATGGTCGATGGCGTCAAGGGCAACAAGGGCATCAAGATGGTTGAAAACCAGCCTCGAAACCCTTGATGCCCTCTATGCCCTTGAAAGCCTTTTTTTACACGTCGAGGTTCTGAACATTTGCGGCATGGGTTTGGATGAACCGTTTTCGCGGAGCAACTTCCGATCCCATGAGCACATCAAACACTTCGTCCGCGCGCTCGCCGTCTTGCACGGTTACGCGTTTCATAATGCGAGTATTCGGATTCATCGTGGTTTCCCAGAGCTGTTCGGCATTCATCTCTCCCAAACCTTTGTACCGCTGCACATTCACTTTCACTCCTTTGACAAGCATTTGCTCTGTCTCGGATTCACCTTCGACAACCTCGCTTGATTCTTCCGCTGTTTCTTTCTTTGATTTTTTTTCAAGCTTTTCTCCTTTTCCCTTCGTCATGTCTTCAATGGCTTTTTCTTTTTCCTCGTCTGAGAAGGCGTAGCGGAATTCTTTTCCAATTTGAACACGATACAGCGGAGGTTGGGCAATGTAGATGTGTCCCTTGGAGATGAGTTCTGGGAAGTAGCGATAAAAAAGGGTGAGAATGAGCGTGCGAATATGCGCGCCGTCGACGTCTGCGTCGGTCATAATAATGATCCGATCGTAGCGGAGCGAGGAGATGTCGAACTGTTCGCCGATATTCGTCCCAAGAGCAATGACGAGATTTTTGATCTGCTCATTCACGAGCATTTTATCCAGTCGTGCACGCTCTACGTTCAAGATCTTTCCTCGGAGCGGGAGGATGGCCTGGGTTTCACGGTCACGTCCTTGCTTTGCCGTTCCGCCAGCGGAGTCTCCCTCTACAATGAAAAGTTCGGACCGATGCGGATCTCGGCTGGAGCAGTCGGCAAGTTTTCCCGGAAGCGTGAGGCCTTCGAGTACGCCTTTGCGCAGGACGGTTTCGCGCGCAGCTTTTGCCGCTCGGCGGGCTTGTGCGGCGAGGAGACATTTCCCGACGATTGCCTCGGCATCGCGCGGATGTTCTTCCAGATAAATTTTGAGCGCCTCGGAGAAGACAGATTCCACAGCGGTTCGTGCTTCGGGATTTCCGAGCTTGCCCTTTGTTTGACCTTCAAATTGTGGGTCCTTGATTTTTACGCTGATGACTGCCGTCAACCCTTCTCGCACATCATCTCCGCTCAAGTTTGCATCTTTTTCTTTGATGATGTTTTTCTTGCGGGCGTAGGTGTTTAATTCGCGGGTGAGAGCCGTCCGGAATCCGGAAAGGTGTGTTCCTCCTTCCGGGTTTGTGATGTTGTTAGCAAAACTGAAAACGGATTCGTGATACTCGTCTGTGTACTGCATGGCAACCTCTACATCGATGTCCGTGGGATCATCATGTTTTTGTATATAGAAGACATTTTTGTGCCGCGGCGATTTGCCGTGGTTGATGTGTCGAACATAGGAGGCAACGCCGCCTTCGAAGTAGAAAGAGAAAGCGTTTTCTTTTCCTTTTTCCCGTGCGTCCACAATGCGCAACTTCACAGCCTTGGTCAGGTAGGCTTGTTGCCGCAAGTGATCGATGATCGTTTTGAGGTTGAATTCCGTTGTTTCAAAAATACTCGCGTCCGGGGAGAACGTAATTTTTGTCCCCGTCCCTTTCGCATTTCCAACTTTCTTAATCTTTGCTTTCGGCTTACCAATCTCATACTCCTGCATCCAAAGGGAGCCGTCTCGCTTTACTTCCGCCTTCACATACGTAGAAAGCGCGTTCACGACGGATACACCAACACCGTGCAATCCTCCGGATACTTTGTATCCTCCGCCGCCGAATTTTCCTCCGGCGTGGAGTTTTGTCATGACAAGTTCCAGTGCGGATTTTTTGAATTGCGGATGCATGTCGACCGGAATTCCACGTCCAAAATCTTCCACGGAAACCATGTTGTCCGGCAGGAGGGTCAAAAGAATCTCATTCCCGTGTCCGGCCATGGCTTCGTCAAATGAGTTGTCCATCACTTCCCAGATGAGGTGATGCAATCCGGTGGGGCCTGTGGATCCGATATACATTCCCGGACGCTTGCGGACCGGTTCGAGTCCTTCCAGGACTTGGATTTGTTTTGCGCCGTATTCTGCTTCAGCAGGTTTTTTCTTTGCCATAAGGAGAAAATTTCGCTTCACTTTGCCTGTGCAGAGTAGCATGAATCAGCGAAAAGAGGAAGGGGTTATTTGCGAGACAAGAGCATGATATACTATGCGGGTATGGCAGACGAAAATGGAGTATTTGTAAAAGAAGAGGAAAAGGAGTTTAAGCGTTTTTATCGTTTTTCGAGTTGGTATGTGAACCATCGGGAAAGTTTGAAAAAGCTCGGATACGGAATGTTTATCGGAGTTGATGTGTTGCTCCTTTTATTTGCAGCCTGGAGCTTTTTGGATGCGTACGTCATTTCCTACCCGAGAGAGCGCCAGGCAATCGTCCAAATGCTTTCGGTTGGGCATGAAGATTTGCGCGCTTACACAGAAGCGAACGCTGCGGTCGATTTGGTTCCGGGAGAGGCAACCATTATTTCTCTCGGAGAAGGCGAGTATGACTTTTATTCAACATTGAGCAACCCAAATGCAGACTGGTGGGCAGAATTTTCTTATACCTTTTCTTCCAGTCAGGGAGATGCATCACAAGGCACGTCTTTTATCCTTCCAGGAGAAGAAAAACCAATCGTGGCATTTGGTATCGAGTCGGAAACGCCGCCAAGAGATGCGAGCATGCGCGTGGAAAGTGTGATGTGGCATCGCGTTGACGTAAGTGACGTGGGGAATTATGAGCAGTGGGCAGAGGATCGTTTGGATTTTGCGCTGGAAAATGTGCAGTGGACAACCGACACGGAACTGAATGGGGGCATTGGTCGAGTGAATTTTACGGTTACAAACGACACACCGTTCAGTTACTACGATCCGGCATTTTATATTTTGCTCATGCGGGGCAGTCGTGTCGTTGGCGTTAATCGAATTGTCGTGTCATCGCTCGATTCGTTTGAAACAGAGGAGGTTGTGGTGAATTGGTTCGGGACGCTTCCGGCGGTGAATAGCGTGGAGATCGTGCCAGAAGTAAACATTTTTGATGTGGCATCGTACAAACCGCTCGAGGGAGAGACAACGACGGATACGCGCTCGCGTATTTTTAGTGGACGAAGATAGTGGACCTTTGGTAGGGTCTGCCTATGGGGAAGTATTTCGAGCGATTTCGCCGTGCAGATTGGATCTTGCTGTTTGCCACCTTCGCGCTGGTCCTGTTTGGGCTTGCCGCCATTTATTCCGTTGCTCTTTCGCAAGAGGCATCGGATTTTTTACTTGTGAAGAAACAGGTTGTCGCAGGAGTGATTGGGTTCTGCTTGTTGTTTGCGATGGGGCTTTCAAATTTTCGCCTGCTTCGAAGTTACAGCCTCGCCATGTACCTCGTTGGGATTGCTTTGCTTGCAGGGGTGCTCCTGTTCGGGTCAACGATTCGCGGAACGACAGGTTGGTTTGATTTTGGTGTGTTCAGTTTTCAACCGGTGGAATTTATGAAGCTCGCGCTTGCTGTTCAGCTCGCAACCTACTTTAGCCAGCACGCGCGAAAAGCGATTGGACTCAAGGAAATTTTTGAGAGCGGAATCATGGCGGTCATTCCTGTGAGCCTCACCGTTATGCAACCTGACTTTGGTTCGGCCATGTTGCTTTTTGCGATTTGGTTTGTCGTCCTTTTATTTGCCGGCATCCGCATGCGCGAAGTCGGTTTGCTTGTGGGAGTCTTCCTTATTATCGGGGTCGTCGGTTGGACGTTTCTGTTGGCCGATTATCAACGTTCACGCATTACAACATTTCTTGATCCAACTTCTGATCCTCTCGGGGACGGGTATAACGTTACCCAAGCGATCATTGCGGTGGGAGCCGGTGGCTGGCTTGGGCGCGGGCTCGGTTTCGGTTCGCAAAGTCAGCTCAAGTTTCTTCCCGAAAGCCAAACCGACTTTGTTTTTGCTGTCATTGCAGAAGAGCTCGGCTTTGTAGGAATCGTCTTGGTGTTTGCGGCGTTCGGACTTCTCTTTTTTCGGATGTACCGGCACGCGTCTCTTACACGGGATGACTTTACAAGCTTTCTTTTGATCGGTATCGGTGCGCTTTTGTTCGTTCAGTTTTTTGTGAACGTCGGCATGAATCTTGGGATGCTTCCCGTAACCGGCGTGACGCTTCCGCTCGTCAGTTACGGCGGCTCTTCGCTCGTCTTCACGCTTTGGATGCTCGGTGTCGTTCAGAGTGTTGTCATGCAATCCCACGCAAGCGATCGGGTTTTTGCGTAGCCGTTTGATCCATAGATTGAATGTGGTATTCTGAAAATAGCTAAAGACGATCGAGGGGCATCCCTCAACCCGGGAATCTTGACTTGCAGATTCCGTAACTCGCCAAACATATGTCCTCATCCTCCTCCCGTTCCCATTTGTGGAACGACGGAATCAAACTCATTTCCTACTGTCCCATGTGCGATACGCGCTACAACCCGATGCATGCACGCTTGCTTGGGGAAGAAGATGACACGCATCTCATGCATGTGACGTGTAAAAAGTGTCAAAATTCTATTTTGGCCGTGGTTGTGACGAGCCAGGGGAATGCAAGTTCGATCGGGCTTGTGACAGATCTTTCCTACGAGGACGTCATGCGTGTGGGGCCGGCGAGCGCTGTGACCGTTGATGACGTTATTGATGTGCATGAATTTCTTGAGAGCGGTGCGTGGAAGACATTGCATGTACCGAAGAAAAAAACGATTCACCGAAAGCCTGTTCACAAAGCAAAAGCCAGATCTTCCAAAAAATCCAAGTAATCAAAACCGGTCCGACGTCGGATCGGTTTTTTGGTTGCCTTGGTTGACAAAAGCCCAATTTTGGGCTAGGGTGTCAGCTAGCTCTTTTCCAATAAAGGAGGGATTTTGAACGAACAGCAGAGAATCGATCTCGATCTTCCCGAAAAGATCGATTGGGACGTGGACGCTCCGGGCGTCCTGAGAGTGTCGTTCGCTGCGAAGTGGGCGATTCGGTGGATTAACAAAGTGCTCAGACCGCTCGTGGATGATACAGACGGCCATCCCATTTGGTCAGCGGCTCTCTTCGTTTGGCTCGTAGTCCTGCTGGCTGAATTGGCACTCGTGGAGAAAAGAGGGGTCGAGATTTCTTGGGTGACCATCTCGCTACATCCCTGGTCATCCCTCTGTTTCGCCTGCATCTTCGCCTGCATCGCGCTCCTGATCACGTCGTTCCTCCTTTGGTTGGGAGATGTCTGCCTCGGCCTTTTGTATTATGAGGAACCACTCATCGAATGGAACGATCAGGAGATCTCTCTGACCGAGATTCTGAGTGCTCCGGCGTCGCTGGTGTCCATCGCGCTTGTGGATCAAATCGCGGAATACAACTCGCTGGTTGACGTCTTCCACAAGTACGAGGCCGTCCTCCAAGGCGAGAAAAGTGTCCCCTGGCCCGTCATCGAGAGCGAGAGGGCGGATCTGACCGGATACGTTCAAGCTCTCCACACCCTGAGAAAAGAACTTCTGTGGTGTGCACAATCCTTGATGTCAAATCAGGGAGTTCAGATCAAGCGCGTTCGTTGGCCGAGACTGCAGGGCTACTACTTTAGAGCAGTGCGCTGGGACTTCTTCTGGTCCATTATGGATTGGCGTATCCGTCACAAAGCGTCCTGTGCTGGAAAGTGCTGGGGCGCATGCTGGCGTTACGACTATCCGCCGCCAGAGCCGAGATCGTCGGGGAGTGACAAATACAACCCCTGGCAAATGGATGCAATTAAAGAATCGCTTGAGTGGCTCATCCAAAAAATTGATGCGACGCGCGCGCCGGGAGCTGACCGCTTCGAGCTCGATATCGCCTCCCTCCCACCGCACCCTGAGCCCAACGTTCAGCCTGCCGACAAGGAGGAACTCCCGGAGGTATCGGTGCGGATGACCTGTGCGACCGTGCTTATAAGTTTCGCTGGTTTGGCGGTGGTCGGTTCGGTGCTGACTTGTCTGGCCTTCGCTGGTTGGCAGCTCTATACCGAGTGGTCGACGACAGGGACGACTGAGCCAGCGCGCATGACCCACCGAAGCGATCCCGGATCTCGGTCGGTGCCGCACCAGGCGCCTGCGCACAAGCCAGAGCCACGCAAGGAAGCTGAACGCGCTCGTCCCAAGCCGCCCACGGGGAAACAGAACCCCGCTCCTCCATCCTTCACCTGCACCTACTGGGACAGGTTCACAGATGGGAGGCGGCACTGGTACACCGGCCGGCACAAGGAGTATCGGGGCAACCCGGTCCTCGCGTGCTCGGACCACATGTGCTACGTGGCCAAGACGAAGACGCCCAACCTCACGTCACTCAACCGGAAGGACGTCGGTCCATCGCTTTGGGCCTGCCCATGACGGGCACCTGCCAGACAAATCTCCTCGGAGACGCGTCTGGCTTTTTTGTTGCCTTGGTTGACAAAAGGCCTATTTTGGGCTAGGGTGCTTTCTGGTTTTCCGAACACCAGTAAGGGGGATACCAATGCAGTATTTCATGTTTGCTTTCGTTCTTTTCCTCGCTGCTTGCGGCGCGGGCGGTCCGACCGAGAACGACTACAAGCAAGACAAGCGTCTGGGCGGCATCGAGAAGCTGGTCCGGGAGAACACCGTCAAGATCGCAAGCATGCAGTCCGCGCTTCAGTCTGCCGAGATCAAGAGCCGGAAGCTCAAGAGCGAGGTCGAGCAGCTCCAGTGGACCGTCCAGAGCATGGAGGGGAAGCTCGAGATGGCCGACGAGGCCGGCCGCAAGGCGTGCAAGGAGCTCAAGGCAGACCTGGAGAAGCGTCGTGTCGATCTTCTGCCTCCGACCACGACGAGCCAGCCCTTCAATCAGCTCGTGGACGAACAGATCGTGCGCCAATTCATCCAGGTCTACCGGGGCGGAAGCGTGATGTACCTGGCTAAAAAGGCGGTGTCCCACATCTACGGGGTGCATCCGGAAACATCCGGAAACGTCGCGCACACGGCTCGCTTGTACCTGTCCAATCCCAATCGCCTCCGGGACATGTACCGGCTCATGAAGCCGATCATCCTTGCGAACATCCCTCCGGATTCGCTTGCTGTAGCGCATCAGGATCTTCAGGCGTTCAGCCGAGCGATGGACAAGCCGATCACGCGCCAGGAGATCGCGGCCCGAGCCGCCTACGAGCAGGCGCAAGCGCTCTACTGGCGCGTCCCCGAGCAGCATTCCTGTGAGGCCTTCTTCTCGGAGGACCTTAGGCTCAAGGGGCGGGAGGTCAGGATCGCCGCCGGCCACGATGAGTTCCGCATGTTCGCCATCCGCCGCCACGCCGAAGGCGGACAGATGCTCGTGGGCGTCTGGGGCGGGATCGCCAAGGATCTGGAGATGGCGCTTCCGTCGGCTCCGTCACAGCCAGAGTAGGAGGCACGTGCCAGGCAACTCTCTCACGAGACGCGTCTGGCTTTTTCGTTCGTGCGTTGACAAGCGTGCGGATTTTCGTTACGGTGGCGGCCAGCTCGAACTTTTGGGAGGAATCATGAGCGACCGCACTTCCGTGCTCGCCGCTCCTCCCGCAGGAGGAGCCGGCTGCTTGAGCCGAACGACGGCGCACCTGGGCACGCTTCTTGCCGGCCTCTTGCTTGTGACCGTCGTGCTTGCCGGGGCAGAGGCACCTGTACAACCGAACGAGAAACGCCACTCCGAGCCCAGTCCAAACACACAGCGCCCGACGGATTCCGATTCGACTTCACAAACGGAGCTCGAACCTGAGACCGTGAGAGACACAGCGGCTCCGGATGAAGTGGAAGTCAAAGAGGAAGTGGTACGTTCGAAACGTATTCGAGAGATCATTCGTCGCAGAAGTGCTGCGGCAACACCGCCTTTGACCTGCGAATTTTGGGATAAGGACGGCGATGGTCGACGTGAACTTTATAACGGCTCGCGCGCCGAATTTCGATTCAATCCCATCCTTCGTTGCAGCGACGGCAGGTGCTACGCATCCAAGACGCCGATCGTCGAGCCATCCGCACTGCAAAAAAAGGATCTCGGCCCGTATCTTTGGGCCTGTCCATAACGTCCAGACGACCCGTCACTCTAGGCGACGTCTGGTTTTTTCTTTGCGGTATTGACAGTTTTTCTTGATTCAGACATAATAGCGCCGTTATTGAAATCTATGTCTTTTCCTACACTTGAAGCAAAAACAAGAGAAATCATGGGGCGTAAAACGGCTGCTATCCGAGCAGAAGGACTTGTTCCTGGTGTCGTTTACGGGAGCGGACAGGAGCCGCAAAATATCCAGTTTGACCGCCATGCTTTCGTGAAGCTTTACGAAGAATCCGGTTCAAGTTCGATTATTGAACTTGATGTCGATGGAAGCAAGGTGAACGTGCTCATGTACGATTACCAGTTGGATCCGCTTCGTGACGAAGTTATTCATGCGGATTTCCGTGCCGTGGATATGAATAAGCCACTCGAAGCAGACGTGCGTCTTGAATATGTCGGAGAGTCTGCGGCTGTAAAAGGCCTTGGCGGAACGCTTGTCACACCAAATGAAACGATTACCATCAAAGCGCTTCCTGCAAAACTTTTGAAGAGCGTGCGGGTTGATTTGTCTAAAATTAAGACCTTCGAAGATTCATTTCGCGTTGCGGATCTTGAACTTCCAGAAGGTGTCGAGGTAATAACGGATGCAAACCGGACAGTCGCGATTGTGATTCCGCCTCGTACAGAAGCCGAAATGGCTGCGCTTGACGAAGCTGTTGAAGAGAATGTTACAGACGTTGAAGTCGAAGGAAAGAAAGAGGGTGAAGAGGCAGCGGAGGAAGCCGAAGAAAAGAAGGAGGAATAAGTTTGTGAATACACGCATCAAGAAAATCATCAAGACCGTCAGAGAGAAGAAAACGAGCGTAAGACTTTTTGTCGTCTATGCGCTCGTTTTTGTGATCGGGTTTGTTCTGGTTCAGAACGTTATCTTTGGAGAAGATGCTCCGTTCCAAGTGGAAATTGATGGCGAGCGAGTGGAATCAAATTTGCACTTTACACATCCGCTCACCGGTGAAGGTGTAGAAAAAGAAGTCGAGCTGCCACAAGTATTTGCAGTGATGATAGATGATCACGAGGGTGCGCATCCGCAAATGGGAATCGAAAGTGCGTTCCTCGCAATCGAAGCGCCTGTTGAAGCGAACATTCCTCGCATCGAAGCCTTTTTCTACGAAGGCCAAGAAGGTGTGGGAGATATCGGGCCAGTCCGTTCCGCGCGTCCGTACTATCTCGATTGGGCGGGAGAGTTTGACGCGATGTATGTTCATGTTGGCGGATCTCCCGAGGCGCTCGAACTTATCGTGGTTGAAGACATTTTTGACTTCAACCAATTCTGGAACGGAAAGTTTTTCTGGCGCACGAATGATCGTCCGGCTCCCCACAATGTCTTCACGTCACTTGAGTCACTTACCGAAGGACTCGAATTGAACCGTGAAAAGGGTACCGCACCGGAAAAGCTTTTGTATGAGGTATGGGAATTTAAAAAGGGTGATGCGCGAGAAAATATCGAAGCCGGAACGATCACAATTAACTACTCTCCTCCAGCCTACAAGATCCGTTGGGAATTTGATAGCGAGAGAAATGAGTATCAGCGTTTCTTCAACGGAGGCGCGGATACGACACGGGAAGGGGATGAAGTATTTGTCGACAACGTTGCCGTCGTGGTTACCGATGTCGAGGTGATCGACGGGGAAGGCCGGAGAAAAGTTCGGACGACCGGCGAAGGGGAAGCGTGGGTGTTCCAAGATGGACGTGAAATAAAAGGGACGTGGAAAAAACAATCACGAAGCCAGCGACTCAGATTCTACGACGCAGATGGTTTCGAAATTCCGATGAATGAAGGACAGACGTGGATCCAGGTCGTAGAAGATAATGGGGACTTGTTGATTCAATAAAACGGGCGCACAGGGCGTCCGTTTTTATATTTCTGTAACAATCACTCGATCGAGTCCGTTGAGATCCGCGTGCACGTTCGGCTCGGCATTTGGGAAGTTGTGGCGAATGAGCGACATCACCCGCTCGGTTTGAGCAGGATCGATTTCGATGAGCACACTCAGGTGAAGCGGAAAAAGGGAGCGGTGGCGCAGAAGCTCCCGAAAGAACTTCCAATAGGCATCGAGACCGTCTTTTCCTGCCGCAAGCGCTTCTTTAGGTTCGTAGTCTCGCACTTCTGGCTGGGTTGTTTCCCACTGTTGATCCGTGAGGTAAGGAAGATTGGCACAGATGACCAGATGCGAGATGGGAGACTTGCCTCCCGCCACTTTCAGTTTTTGAAAAATTTCGATAAGAGGATCGATGAGATCGCCCTCGCGCACGTCGACAAGTTCTTCCGCACCATTTGCCTTAATATTTTCTTTTGCCACTTTGAGTGTTTGTCCGTTGTTATCTGAGGCCATAACCGGGAGCCCGGATTCCAGAGCAAGCGTCGTTGCGATGGCACCAGATCCGGTACCGACGTCCGCAAAGATGGTTCTTTCCGGATCGGTTTCTTTTGCTGCCTCGATTGCCAAGTCAACCAGCACTTCCGTGTCCGGGCGGGGAATGAGCGTAAAGCGATTTACGGCAAAAGAACGCTTGTAGAATTCCTTCTCGCCGATGATGTACGCGATGGGCTCGTGGGCCGCTCGACGCTCTACCGTTTTTTCGAATGCTTCCTTCAATTCATTTTTGAGAGAATCGTTCATGTGCGTGAACAGCCAGGACTTTGGCACGGACAGAATATGGGAAAGCAAAACCTCTGCATCGAGCATGGGTGAGTCAAGCTTGGCGCCGGAGCGATGGTCACGGTCTTCGTGCGCGGTTTTGAGTTTGTTGTTGGCCCATTGCAAGGCCTCAATAACGGTCATAGCTTTCATGACGATGCCACATCCGACGGTTTTCTTCAACAAAGAAAAACGTCCCTACTTGCATTGCCTTCTTGCTTGTTCGAGCTGTTCGTTTGTTCCGACAGGAAGCCAGAATGTGGCTTCGACGGCACTAATGCGGCAGTCTTCGCTCATTGGAATAAGAGTTTGTGGAAGACCGAATTCTTTGTGGTCGCCAACAGAAATTTCGGCAAGGGGATACCGGAAGAACCGCTCATCCAGGACGTACGCTCCGCAGACTTTCCATTTTATTTCTTGATCTGGAGCGCCGGTTTCCAGGCCGACGAAGTTTCCTTGATCGTCCAAAAGGGCGGCGTTGACCGTTGGATTTTTTGTTTGAGTAAGGAGAATGCCGAGAGCTTCACCTGCGAGACGTTCAAGATCGGACTTCGCGTAGAGATCATCGCCATTCATGACAAGGAATGATCCTCTTACCAGGTCGCGCACCAGATGCGTTGCCGCTCCGGTTCCCAAAAGCTCTTCTTGGATGACATAACGAATGGGGATGCCCTTCCATTCGGATCCAAAATATTCCATGATTTGTTCTTGAAAATATCCGACCACTAGGAGGATCTCTTCAACGTTGTCTGGAAGGACAGAGAAGGTGTGTTCAAGCAGGGGTTTGCCGCACACGTCGATGAGCGATTTTGGAACCGTGTCTGTGAACGGTTTCAGGTGTGTGCCTTTTCCCGCGGCGAGGATAACAGCTTGCATAATCCTGTGATGTTAAAGGGCCGCCATCGCGGATTCAAGTTCTTCTTTGCGCAAATCAGCTAGAAGGGGATCAAGTTCGCCGTCCATGATTGCCGGAATGTTGTGGTAATTTTCTTTGATTCGGTGGTCGGTTACTCGATCCTGCGGAAAGTTATAGGTTCGGATTTTTTCTGACCGATCTCCAGAACCGATCTGGCCGCGCCTCGCCTCCGTGCGTTCCTTGTCGGCTTTTTCCTGTTCGTGTGCGAATACACGGGCACGGATGATCGAGAGTGCACGTTCTTTGTTTTGTTGCTGGGAACGTTCATCTTGGCAGTAGACCATGATGCCGGTCGGCTTGTGTGTGATGCGAATGGCGGAGTAGGTTGTGTTTACACTTTGGCCGCCTGCGCCGGTTGATGTGGTCGCTTCGATTTCCAAATCGCTCGGATCAATCTTCACATCGACTTCTTCCGCTTCGGGAAGAACGGCAACGGTTGCGGTTGAGGTGTGGACACGTCCCTGTTTTTCCGTTTCCGGCACGCGCTGGACACGGTGCACACCGCTTTCGAACTTGAGCCGGCTATACACATTTTTTCCTTTTATTGCGAATGTAACTTCCTTAAATCCGCCAAGATCATTCCGACTTGTGGAGATGAGTTCCGTCTTCCATCCGTTTCGCTCTGCGTAGCGGGAGTACATGCGGAAGAGTTGTCCGGCAAACAGGGAAGCCTCGTCTCCACCGGCACCGGCACGTACCTCAACGATGATATTTTTTTTGTCGAGCGGATCGGGAGGCACGAGCGCATGGGTCAATTCCTCTTCCAGTTTCGGCAGCATCACCTCTGCCTCGGTGATCTCGGATTGTGCAAGTTCTATGATTTCGTGGTCGTCTGTTTCCTCAAGCGTTTCTTTTGCGCTTTTTAAGTTTGCAACCGCACGTTCGTACCGTTCTCCAATTTCAACGATATCTTTTACATCTGAATATTCCTCGTTTACCGTCCGGATTTTTTCCGGATGCGAAAGCACGCTCGGATCCGAGAGTTTCGATTCGAGCTCGTGCATCTGCTTTTTCATTTTTTCGAGTTCAGTCAAGATGTCCATGGGTCTGAGTTTAGAGTCTGGATTGAATATATATTAACACCTTACGCTTCGTACCTAAAATCAAAAACGTCCCAAACACGGAACGTTTTGATTTCGAAGCTATTTTTCTTCCGCTGCTTCTGTCTCGGTTTTTTTGGAAGCACGTTTGGCTTTCTTTGCCTTCTTTCCGGTTGCCTTTTCCGTCTTTTTGCCCATGCGGGCCTGGAATTTTTCTACACGATGCGCCGAGTCCACGATTTTCTGTGTTCCCGTATAGAAGGGATGGCAGGCGGCACAAAGTTCGACCGAAATTTCGGTCTCGGTTGAGCCGACATCGTAAACAGCTCCGCATGCGCAAGAAATCTTCGCATTTTCGATATATTCTGGGTGGATGTCCTTTTTCATATAGGTCTCAAAAGTCGGGGGGAGTATAGCAAGCGCCGAAAAACTCGTCAACCCTTGCCTGGCCTGATATCATGCCGGCCGTATGGGAACCGATATCGCACAATTTGATTATCGTCTGCCGCCCGAGCAGATTGCCCAGCATTCGGTCGAGCCGAGGGATCATTCAAGGCTCATGATTTTGGATCGCGAGACAGGGGAAACGGAAGACAGACGATTTTATGAGATATTGAATGAGTTACGGCCTGGCGACCTGCTTGTCATGAATAAATCAAAGGTGTTTAAAGCGCGACTTCGAGGCAAGGTTGGCGATCGCGGTGTTGAGGTGTTCTTGCTGCGCGGAGAAGGGAACATATGGGAAGCGCTTGTAAGGCCGGGAAGAAAGGTGACCGTTGGCGATCAAGTGGATCTCTTCGGGCTTACTGCTGATGTGGCAGAAAAACTTCCCAATGGGACGGTTCGCCTCAATATGAGCGTCGGCTTTGACGAGGTGTTTGTATTCACCGAGCAGTTTGGGGAAATTCCGATTCCGCCCTATGTGGAAGAGAAGCCGGAAACATTTGAAAAGTATCAGACCGTATACGCGGAAGATGTCGGTTCCGTTGCGGCACCAACAGCAGGCTTTCATTTCACCAAAGACCTCATTGGGAAGCTAGAAGCCAAAGGCGTTGAGTTTGCGTTTGTCACGTTGCACGTCGGCCTGGGAACATTTCGTCCCGTAAAAGTTCAAACGCTCGAGGAACATGAGATGCACAGCGAGTTCGTCCGCATTGACCCGGAGGTGGCCAAGCGCATCAATACGGCAAAGCAGGAGGGTCGGCGCGTGATTGCCGTGGGCACGACCACCGTTCGCTCGCTTGAAGGTGCGGCAAAAAATGGTCGACTTCCAGAGAACGGATTTTCCGGCGACGTAAATCTGTTTATCACGCCTGGGTACACGTTCCAAATCGTGGAGGCACTCATCACCAATTTTCATCTTCCAAAGTCAACGCTTCTTGTTCTCGTTTCTGCGTTTGCTGGCCGCGAGCACATTTTGAACGCCTATCATGAGGCGATCGAGAAGAAGTATCGGTTTTTCTCCTTCGGTGACGCGATGTTCATCGAATAAGCGTCTGTCTTGACGGATTTCTTTTTCTTCCCTATACTTCCGGCCATAAATCACTCAGGCGGATTCATACGATTTCGGCTCCTCCCTCGGAAATGCCGTGGGCCCGAAGCGACCGCTGACGTAAAAAGGAAACTATGTCAAAACTACCATCTCTCGTCGAGATGCTTGAGGCCGGAATGCATTTCGGTCACCAAACATCCCGATGGCATCCAAAGATGCAAGAATACATTTTTGGAGAACGCGGAGGCATCCACATTATTAACTTGGAGAAGACACAGGAGCTTCTTCCAGACTCACTTGAGTTTCTCAAAGGCGTTGCCGCACGAGGAGGAAACGTCCTTTTTGTCGGAACGAAAAAGCAGGCGCGCGACATGATAAAAAAGTACGCGGAAGATTGCGGCATGCCGTACGTGATTAACCGCTGGCTTGGCGGGACCATTACGAACTTCAGCCAAGTAAAGCATTCTCTCAAACGTTTGAAAAATCTCAAGGAGCAACGCGACAAAGGAGAGCTTCGAAAGTATACGAAAAAGGAACAGTTGCTCTTGAATCGTGAAATTGAAGATTTGGAAAGAAAAGTCGGAGGCATTCAAGACATGACAAAGATTCCAGACGCGATTTTCGTCATGGACATTCGGACGGAGAAAACCGCAGTAGAAGAGGCAAGTCGGGAAGGAGTAAAAGTTGTGGCCGTGTGTGACACCAATGTGAATCCTGATCGCATTGACTACATTATTCCTGCAAACGATGATGCCGTGCGATCAATCGAATTGATTATGCAGATGGCCAGCGAAGCGATCAAAGAGGGAAAGAAAGCCGTTGGTGCCAGCGCGCCTAAGAAGAAGGAGGAAGTCGTAAAGTCGTAAAGAGTTTGAAGAACTCCACAACTCTACGACTCCATCACTCATTGACTACGTTCACATTATGGCAATAACAGCAAAACAAGTTGCCGAGCTGCGGGAGATGACCGGGGCTGGCATGATGGATGCAAAAAAGGCGCTCGAGGAATCTGCGGGCGATTTAGAAAAAGCGTCAGAGGCGCTCATGAAGCGTGGAATGGCGAAAGCGGCGAAGAAGGCGGATCGAGCAACCGGTGAAGGTTTGGTGCATGCGTACATTCATGGAAGCGGGAAACTCGGCGCCATGGTGGAAGTGAATTGCGAGACGGATTTTGTGGCGCGCAACGAAGCGTTCCAGGAACTTGTCCGCGATCTCGCCATGCACGTGAGTGCGACGGATCCATTGTACGTAAAGCGCGAAGATGTTCCGGATGAGCTTGTTCAAAAACAGAAGGAATTGTTTGCCGAGGACGCAGCCATGGAAGGCAAGCCGGCAGACGTGGTGGAAAAAATTCTGGAAGGGAAGTTGAACAAGTGGTTTGAAGAAATCGTCTTGCTCGAACAGCCGTTCATCAAAGACGAAGACATGACCGTGAACGATTTGATAACAAAAAAAATCGCCTCTCTTGGCGAAAACATCCAAGTGCACCGGTTCAGCCGATTCCAGATTGGATAGAAAAAACAGAGCTTCGGCTCTGTTTTTTGTCTCACCGCAAGTCCGGATGAGTGGGCCAAGTCGATCCTCCATTGACTTTTTGGGCAAAAAAATCTATAAAGAGTCGTCGTTTAGAAGCTGGAATCAGCTGGTTTCGGGCGGCGTCACACCTTTGCTGTTCAAGCACGTTTATTGGGAGCCGAGCGGGCTTTTGGTAAACCTCTCACGAACAGTGGAGAAGAGATCATGAATGCTGGATTTCAACCCGGACTCGATTTGTTGCGCTTTCAGCGCGAGCGCATGAACACCCCCGGCCTCGGCCCTTCTCTCGACGCGCTCGAGCGTCTCGTGGCCGGCCAGGCCGACGAGGTCTCGCTTCACGGCGTGATCGAGCGGCTTCCGCAGATGGCTCGGATCGCGATCGCGCTCCAGGGCTCCCCGAACGCAAAGGGCGAGCTCGAACGGATCGCGCGCGAGATCGAGCAGAAGTTCGTGGGTCTGCGCGAGCTCCAGGCTCGCCGGAGCTTCGAAGCCTTCGGCCCGGTGCTCGGGGCGGGCTCCTTCAATGAGTACCTCTCCGGGACGGACAAGCTCGAGGGGATCATGGAGATCCCGGCGTTCTCGCCCGAGCTCATGAGCTACTTCGACGAGACCCTTCTCGTCGATGGGCGCGTTCTCGAAGGCCACGAGCGGAGCGTCGGCATGGTGGAAACCTGCCGGCTCGCGAAGTTGCTCTTCGGCGGCAGTGACGACACCTTGGTGCCGTTCGACCCGAAGCGCGTCATGCGCGGCCTGCGCTGGGTGCGCTTCCAGGACGGTCGGCGCAATCATGGCCGCACGCCCTCGGACTGTCGTCAGGGCTTCGTGCGCTTCAAGCGCGGAGCCGATGCCATGACCGGCATCGCCCGTTTTGTGCAGGACGAGCTGGTGCTGTGGAAGCACTTCATGGACTGCCCCGGGTCGGTGGACTCGGGCGCTCGCGGGCGCTGCGCGTATCTCGGCGTCTGGGGCGCTGGGCCGGAGCTCGGCTGGCACTGGGACGGCGGGGCGAGCCCGGTCTGCGGCTCGGCGTGTGAGGACGCTTAGCCCTCAAACCATCTGACCTCCTGGAAGATTCAACCCTTACCTTCGTTCGGAAATGGACCCCGTCTCTCGCGAGAGGCGGGGTGGAGATTCCGGACGTTTTTCTTTTTGTGATAGAATGATCACAATTAATGATTCAAACAGACGCGATCGACGTTCCTTGCCGGACGCGATATCGCGTCCTTACACATTATGTTACGAGTTGCCATCAACGGATTCGGCCGGATTGGTCGCACGACGCTCAAGGTCGGCTGGGATCGCAAGGGCGTTCAGTTCGTCTCCATCAACGATCTCACGGAACCAAAAATTCTTGCTCATCTTTTGAAATACGATTCCACCTTTGGCACGTGGAACCATTCGATCAAGGTAAAAAAAGACGCTCTTGTCATCGACGGAAAAGAAATTCCTGTGTATGCAGAAAAAGATCCAAGTCAGCTCCCATGGGATGAGCATAAAGTTGACGTTGTGATCGAGTCCACGGGATTTTTTACCAGCATGGAAGGAGCGAGCAAGCACCTTGATGCCGGTGCGGGACGCGTTGTCATTTCCGCGCCTGCCAAGGAGGTGCCGACGTTTTTAATGGGTGTCAATCACCATAAGTCCAAAAGTTCACAAAGGGTCATCAACAATGCTTCTTGCACGACGAATTCAATCGCGCCGGTTGTACAGGTCATGGATGAAGTGTTCGGTGTGAAAAAGGCTATGATGACCACGATTCACTCGGTGACAGCGGGACAAAATCTCGTGGACGGCCTTCCGAGTCCGCACAAGCCGGATCTTCGTCGCGCCCGCTCCGCACTCGTCAACCTGGTCCCAACCTCCACCGGTGCGGCAAAAGCAACAACAGAAGCCATCCCGAAGCTGAAAGGAAAGTTTGATGGCATTGCCGTACGCGTTCCCACCATCGACGTTTCTCTTTCCGATTTTACGTTTGTCCTTAAAAAGAAAACGACCGTCGAAGAAGTAAATGCGGCATTGAAATCGGCAGCGAAGAATCCTCGATGGAAAAAAATCTTGGGTGTGACTGAGGAGCCGCTTGTTTCGACCGACTTCATCGGATCGACATTCGCCTCTGTTGCAGACCTTGGGATGACTCGCGTGGTGGATGGCGACCTTGTGAAAGTCATGGCTTGGTACGACAACGAATGGGGTTACTCCGAACGGCTGATGGATATGGTACTCCACGTAGGTAACTTGTAACGGGCATGTGGTTGGTATTCGAAACAGTGATCTTTCTTTTTCTCATCCTCGTGGGTGCTCTGCTTATTGAAATTCTGAGTGGGTGGAAAAAGAACAAGCGTCGGCGTCTATCGGGCGCACTTGTTGTTTTGCTTGGGATTTCTTGGTTGTTGATTTTTTACGGAAGTTTTATTGAGCCGAAACGTCTTGTCGTAAATGAGTTTTCCGTTTCGCTCACGGATGAACCAACATCTGTTCTTCGCGCGGCTGTGATTTCCGACATTCATCTCGGACCCTACAAACATGGACGCTGGGCAGAAGAGGTTGTCCGAAAGGTGAATATGCTCGATGCGGACATTGTTTTGTTGCCGGGGGATTTTGTGTTTGTGAACCCCGAAGCAGCAGACGGGCTCGAGGTACTTTCATCCATTGAGTCGCACCTCGGAGTATTTGCCGTCACGGGAAACCACGAATATCAGGCTGGAGACCCGGATTATATCGTCGATCGGCTTACTTCATTTGGGGTGAACGTTCTTCAAAATGAGTCTATCCAACTTGACGTTGATGGCGCGCAGGTGATTCTCGCCGGAGTTTCGGATATTTGGTACGAAGGCAACCTCCCGGACACACTCACCGGTCTCACGCCCCAGCAGACGGTTCTCTTACTCGCACATAATCCCGATACGGTTCTGTACTCGAGCGCGAGCGTTGCGGATTTGGTGATTTCAGGCCATACCCACGGCGGACAAATTCGACTTCCGTTTATTGGACCGGTTGGTCCCATTCCAACCGTTCTTGGGCAAACATATGACGAAGGGTTTTTTGAATATAATGGGCAGAACCTTTTTATCACGAGCGGTGTAGGGGAAAGTGGGACTCGCGCGCGGCTGTTTAATCCTCCGGAGATCGTTATGTTGACGATAAGTTTATGACGGAAAAAATGCATCGTATTGTTATTATCGGCGCGGGTTTTGCAGGATTGCGGACAGCGATCGAGATCGACCGTCGTCGTGCCCGCATCGGATCGTGTTCGATTACCGTTATCGATAAACAAGCTGAACACATCTACACGCCGCTTTTATACGAAGTGAGCGCTGGTGAGTTGGAGAAAGAGTCTGGAACATGCGTGGGAGAACTTCGTTCGGGAGCGTGCGTGCCGCTTGACGCATACACGAACATTCTCAAAACGTCTCGGATCAAGTTTTTGCGTGGTGAGGTGTCGGGAATCGACCACAAGAAAAAAGAAGTAAAGATGAAAAAGGGAGAATCCATTCCGTTTGATGCCGTCGTTATTGCCGTTGGCTCTGAAGTGGCAACGTACGGGATTGAAGGAGTGAAAGAGCATGCGCTTACGATGAAGACGATGCAAGATGCGCTCGGTATTCGGCAGCGGTTGTTTGAATTTCTGCAGGCGGTTGATCATGAAAAAGAAAAGCGGCTGACGGTCGTCGTGGGCGGTGCCGGAGCGACCGGATCCGAATTTGCCGCAGAACTTTCCAACTTTTTTGAACGTCTCGTCCGTCATTCTATTTTACGTCCCGAAGAATATTCGATCACGCTCGTGGAGGCAGGAAAAAAAATTCTCGGCCCATTTCATCCGTCTATGCAGAAAACAGCGCGTCGTCGTTTGGAAAAATTAGGAGTGAAGGTTCGCACAGAAACCGAGATTTCGAGAGTCATGAAAGGAAGCGTCGCATGGAAAAATAAGAAAACCGGCAAGGAATCTGTCGAGGAAGCTGATGTGGTTGTTTGGACAGCTGGCATCCGTCCAATGACATCGACGAAGCAACTGCACGTTCCGCTAAATAAAGAGGGGTATGTTGAAGTGGAATCGACTCTGCAGGTAAAAGGGATGAAAAATTATTTTGCGTTGGGTGATTGCGTTTTTTTCCCTCATCCAAGAAGTGGCGCGCGCGTTCCCGCTCTTGCTCAAGCGGCGGTGCAGGCGGCCAAAACCGTTGCAGAAAATGTAACGCGTCAAGCAAAAGGGAAGCCGCTCGTTCCTTGGGAGCCGCCGGAAAAATGGCTGACGATTATTCCTCTCGGAGGAAAATACGGGATTGCTGATTTCGGTGCCTTCCGTGTTTCGGGGATCCTTGTTTATGTTTTTCGGAAAATTGTTGACCTTCGATATTTCTTGTCGATTCTTTCTGTGCGCGACGCGCTGCGATTGTGGTCAAATGGTGCAAAAGTGTACATTCGAAATGATTAACTTTGACCTCGAAACGTGATAGCATGGGGTTGGTATGAAGTTTCGCATCCTAAGGAACGGAATGAACTTGCACGATAAACGCGTTCTTGTCCGCATCGATGCGAACGTTCCGATCAAAAAAGGAAAAGCCGTTGATGGTCCGCATGGGAAAATTGCTCGTGCGGCCGTTGGAATTGAATGGCTGCGCCAGCACGGAGCGCGAATTATCGTCATGACGCATCTTGGGCGGCCGGGAGGCAAGCGCGCAGGCGCCTATTCAACGCGTCCAATTGCCAAACGCTTATCGGATCTTACCGGAGGGCGCGTATCCGTTTCCCGCGATATTGTCGGAGAGCGGGTAGAAAAGGCAGTCGACAAGTTGAAAGAGGGAGACATTCTCCTTCTTGAAAACCTTCGGTTTGACCCTCGCGAAGAACAAAATAGCCCGTCATTTGCCCGGGCACTTGCGTCCTTGGCAGATATGTATGTGAACGATGCATTCGCTGTTTCCCACCGCGCGCATGCATCCGTAGACGCCATCACAGCTGAACTTCCTGCTTACGTCGGTCCTCTTCTTGCAAACGAGGTTTCCGTGCTTAGTCGCGTTACCCGCCATCCAAAAGAACCGTTTATCCTTGTGATGGGCGGCCTCAAAATGAAATCAAAAATTCCTGTCATGAAGAAATTATTGCCGCACGTGGATCGGATCCTCGTCGGCGGTGCACTCGCCTCGGCATTTTTAAAGGCAAAGAATTTGTCCGTTGGAAAGTCTGTGTACGATAAGGAGGGGGTGGCGGCGGCAAAAGAACTTTTGAAAAAATGGGAGAAGAAAATCGTTCTTCCGACGGACGTGGTGGCAGGATCGTCCTTACGTTCAAATGCTCGAACACGAAATGTTTTGGTAGAAGATTTACGAAAAAATGAAGTGATCGCGGACTTGGGAAAAATGTCCCTGCAGACATATTTGGACGAAATCAAACGTGCCCGAACGATTGTCTGGAACGGGCCGGTCGGTTATTGCGAGGTCGGCACGTTTTGCCGAGGGACGGAAGTAATTGCCCGCGGCATCGCTTTGCAAACCGGCAAGGCAACAACGGTTGTCGGCGGCGGCGATACGGTTCCGCTGGTTGAGTCGTTCCGTTTGGCCGATCGCTTCACTCTGCTTTCGACCGGCGGCGGCGCCATGCTCGAATTTCTTGCCGGAAATGCGTTGCCTGGTTTGCAGGCTCTTCGAAATGATGAATAGGGATCCAATAATATGAATCGAAAAATCAACGGAACACTTGGAGAAATCAAGAAACGCCTGCGCGACAAGCGGCTTGCTCTTGATGTAATTGAAAAGATGGCAACGCTCGCGACAGCCGGCTTCGGGCTTGTGGCCGCGCTTGCCTGGAATTCCGCGATTCAAGATTCGTTCAAAGTCTTTTTTCCAAATCAGGAATCCTTGGCCGCAAAATTTTATTACGCGATCATCGTGACGATCGTGATTGTCATCATCACCACGAAGCTTGGTCACGCAACGAACAAAATCAAAGAGTCGATTAAAGTCGACGAAGAATCCGAGGCAGCTAAGTCACCAAAAGGGACCTTCCCTAAAAAATAATTTTCTATGTCCCGTCAGATCGAATCCATTCATGCACACGAAATTCTCGATTCAAGAGGAAATCCAACCATCCAAGTAACGGTGCTTTTGAAAAACGGTGTTTCAGGAACTGCTTCGGTTCCTTCTGGCGCATCGACCGGTGTGCATGAGGCGCTTGAATTGCGTGATGGCGATAAGAAGCGCTATCGGGGCAAGGGTGTATTGAAGGCCGTGCGAAACGTGAATACAAAAATTGAAAAGGCGCTTGTTGGCATGGATGCGAGTCATCAGCGCGAGATCGACAAGAAGATGATCATGCTTGACGGAACCGTGAACAAGAGCCGGCTCGGAGCGAATGCGATTTTGGGCGTTTCGCTTGCGTGCGCGCACGCGGCAGCGAAAGCAAAAAAAATGCCGCTCTACGCATACATCCGCTGGGTGTACGACTTGCATCACAGCACGTATCGCATGCCGGTGCCGACGATGAACGTGTTAAACGGCGGCGCGCATGCCGGATGGATTTTGGATTTTCAGGAGTTCATGATCGTGCCCCAGCAGAGAAAGTTTCGCGAGCGCGTGCGTTGTGGCGCGGAGGTTTTCCACGCACTTGGAAAGATTTTGAAAGCAAAAGGACACACCACACTCAAGGGCGACGAGGGTGGATATGCGGCGAAATTGAAAAACAATGAGGAGGCGTTCAAGCTGATCATGCAGGCAATCAAAGACGCGGGATACAAGGCCGGACGCGACGTGAAGCTTGCCATGGATCCGGCTGTGTCCGAGTTTTATAACAAGAAAACGAAGCGCTACGAGATGAAGGCGGATAACAAAAAAATGACGGGCGGTCAGATGATCGCGATGTGGAAGTCCTGGCTCAAAAAATATCCGATCATTTCGATCGAAGACGGACTTGACCAAGACGATTGGGACCATTGGATGAAGCTCACAGCCGAGCTTGGAAAAAAGGTGACGCTTGTGGGGGACGATTTGTTCGTGACAAATGTCGAACGGTTGCAAAAGGGAATCGATCTCGGTGTCGGCAATGCCATTCTCATCAAATTGAATCAAATCGGCTCGCTTTCCGAAACCATCGACACGATCGTGCTTGCCCAGCAAAACGGCTACAAAGTATCCGTCTCGCACCGCTCCGGCGAAACCGAGGACACCACGATTGCCGATCTTGCCGTCGCCGTAAACGCCGAGTTCATCAAAACCGGCTCGCTTTCCCGCTCCGAACGCACGGCCAAGTACAATCGGCTGATGGAGATTGAAGAGGAAGTGTCATAACATTCATGATTGTTGGAGCAATCACATCATAACTGGTGCGCCTGCTATGTCTCCGGGCCAGCGACTCATCACGCTGTTCCCTCCGACATAGCAGGCGCACCAGTTTTCGTTGAAAACCTTACCCGAATCCGTTACAATACTCGCACTATGGTTTTTGGATTTTTTAAGAAAAAGAAGGCGGTTCAGGATCCAGTTCCGGTTGCGCCGAGTGTGTCGACAACGCAGGCAAGGCCGAAACCTGCGGTGCTCATTATTTGCGATGGTTGGGGTGTGGCGCCGGACAGTGAAGGCAACGCGATCACGCGCGCGAATACTCCCGTTTTCGACAAACTCATCCACACCTATCCGACCATGACCCTTCGCTCAAGCGGCGAAGAGGTTGGGCTTTCGTGGGGCGAAATGGGGAACTCGGAAGTTGGACATCTCGCGATCGGCGCCGGCCGAGTGTATTATCAATCCCTTCCGCGAATCAATCGCGCAATTGAGGCCGGTGAGTTTGCCAGCAACCCGGCATTTTTACAGGCCATCGAACATGTAAAGAAAAACAAGAGCAGGCTGCATCTTGTCGGCATGGTTTCCGGTGGAGCTGTCCATTCTCTCGATCTTCACGCCCACGCGCTTTTGGAGCTTGCAAAGAACCAAGGAGTATCAGAAGTTTTTGTGCAAGCGATTCTCGACGGACGCGATACGATTTACAACGCTGGGATTGATTTTATGTCCACGCTTCAGGCCAAAATGACTGAACTTGGTGTGGGGAAAATTGCTTCTATTTCTGGACGGTATTACGCCATGGATCGTGATCATCGCTGGGATCGTACAGAAAAAGCTTTTCGGGCGATGGTTGCCGGGGAGGGCGAGAGCGCAGAAGATCCTATCGAAGCCATAAAAGCGTCGTACGCAAAAGAAGTGTATGACGAAGAATTTGTCCCGACCGTCATTTTGGAGAGTGGCCAGCCGGTTGGCATGGTCCAAGATAATGACGCGATCATCATCTTCAACTTCCGTCCGGATCGAGCGCGTCAAATCGCCAAGGCCTTCTGCCTGCCAGAATTCGACAAATTTGAACGCGCCCCCATTGCAAACTTGCCCGTCGTTACCATGACCGAATACGAAGAAGGATTGCCCGTATCGGTCGCATTTGCGCCGGAGAAAATTGGACATTGTCTTGCAGAGATTCTCGCGGACGCAAAGCTTTCGCAGTTGCACATCGCAGAAACCGAAAAGTACGCGCACGTCACGTTTTTTTTGAATGGCACAGAAGAGGATCCTTTTCCAGGAGAAGAAAGAGTCATCATTCCTTCGCCGCGGGTTTCTTCTTATCGCGACGCGCCGGAGATGAGTGCGTCCAAAATTGCCGACCGTGTTGTGAAAGAAATTGGCGAAGGCCGGTTTGATTTTATCGTTATGAATTTTGCGAATGCGGACATGGTCGCCCACACCGGAGATTTGGCCGCGACGGTGAAAGCGGTTGAATCAGTCGATGCGGCTTTGGGACGTGTTGTTGAAGCCACGCTTGCAAAAGGCGGGGTGGCATTCATGACAGCGGATCATGGAAACGCAGAAGAGCTCCTGAATCTTCGGACCGGCGATATTGATAAGGAACATGCGACGAATCCGGTGCCGTTCATCGTTATTGGCAGCGCGTATGCTGGCGTCGATTCACCAGCCGGCCCGATCCCGGACGGCGACCTCTCGCTCATGGCGCCGGTGGGTATCCTTGGGGACGTTGCGCCGACGATTCTTTCCGTTCTCGGAATTCCAGAGCCGCCAGAAATGACGGGACAACCACTTCTTTGATACACTGATAAAAATTCTTTTTCATTTCTTATGGACACTCCACAACCGCAACCACAGCCATCGCAGGCGCCCACACCGCAGGGCAGTTTTCCGGTTCGTCATTCCCACACAGTCTTCTGGATCTTTCTCATTCTTTCGCTCGTGCTCGTCGTGGTGATTGCCGTATTCGCCTTCCAGACGCTTCAAGGAAAAAGCGAAGCGGAACAGCGTGTGACCGAAGCAACAACAGAACTTCAAACGGTTCAAAGTGAATTGGCCATGGAAATGTTAAATTTAGAGGAAGCACAAGATCGCGTGCAGGAAGTCGAAGATTCCGTTCCTCCGTTTTTCTACAACAGAATCGATGAGACAGATTCCGAGATTCATATGGTTAATCGGATAACCGGTGAAGACGCATTGGTACAAATATCCGCAGAAGGACATTGGCGCATCATAGCTGCCACAGAGTTAAATTACGACGGAAGAATTTTTGTCATGGATGTTCCGATTGTTTCTGAAGGGGGAGGTTATCCGTATGTATTCAACGTGAATGAAGGAGGCTCACCGACCTTGCTGCCGTTTGTGAATGAGTTACCTGCGGTGAGTACTGGCGACAATACACTGATTTCACCGGATGGGGAGCATCTTGTAGCCGCCTACGATAATCCGGAAAACGGAGATACGGAAAAGAATGTTGTTATTTGGAATATGCTTACGGGTGAGAGCGAAGAAATCGGGCGAGTGGCACAGGATGAATATCTTGCAGAATTTGTCGGCCCCGGTGCATTTGGTGGGGCAAATGGATTCAATATGTTTTGGACGAGTCTTGAGTGCGTGCGCGTGAATGTCTACGAAGACGCTGAAGTTGCAGAAGGAGAAGAAGTTCCCGTGAGGAAGGAGTACAAGGAGACCCGAGAATTTTGTCGATCATAAATGCCAACATCAAAAAAAGACATCGAAGTTGTTCTCTCGCGTCTCAAAAAAGTGTTCCCGAATCCGGGGGCGATGGAGGTGGGGAATCCGTACCAGAATTTAGTTGGCGTGATTTTGTCTGCGCGTACGCGCGATGAGCAGGTTCTTAAATTGTTGCCCGGATTTTTTCAGGCGTATCCGACGGTCGACGAACTTGCGAAGGCGACGCCTGCTCAGATCGAAAAGAAAATCAATACGATCGGGATGTATCGGCAGAAGGCAAAAAATTTGAAAAAGATGGCCGTTGATGTGGCCCAGCGGTTCGACGGCGAGGTTCCTGGGACGATGGACGAGCTTGTAACGCTTGCGGGTGTTGGTCGCAAAACCGCGAGTGTGGTGCTTGTGGCGAGTTTTGGGAAAAGCGCGATCGCGGTGGATACCCACGTCCATCGCGTGACAAATCGGCTCGGCTGGGTCAAAACAAAGACGCCGGAAAAAACCGAACAGGCGCTTCTCAAAATCATCCCGGAAAAACTTCAACCAACCGTGAATCGCGTGTTCGTGAAGCACGGCCGGTACGTCTGCATTTCCAAGCCGCGGTGTTGGATGTGTCCGGTACGCGACCTGTGTGCATTCAATAATAAGAATTTGGATGAGCCGAAGAACGCGAAGGAAATTAAAGAAGATATTGCGAGGCGGGAAAAGGAACTTGAGAAACTTCGGAAAAGCGCAACAAACCCATGACAAACAAATTCGACACCACTATCGCGCGTACCTTTGCCAAAGCCGCCAAACGGTCAAGCTTCATGAACGGCGTCATGATTTTTTGTGCGCGGTACTTGATTTTTGTGCTGGCAGGATCGGCCGCGACTCGAATGTGGCAGACGGCCGAAACAGGGGAACGTTTGTCGCGTGTCGGGGATCTTTTCATGACAGCGTTTTTCGCTTGGGTGATAACGTTCGCACTTGAATATCTCATCAACCGCAAACGTCCATTTGAAACACTCGATATCAAACCACTCGTCCAATCTAAAGTCTACACTCCCGCGTTTCCGTCCGGGCATGCCACCATCGCATTTGCCCTGGCAACATTCGTCTTCTTTTTTGATCAGAATTTCGGCACACTCCTTCTCGGACTCGCGACGATTGTCTCGATTTCCCGCGTTTCTGTCGGGGTACATTGGACAAGCGACGTTGTTGCTGGAACGATTGTTGGTATTGTTGTAAGCTGGGCCGCACACATAACATTATGAACAAAATTCCTCTCATTCTCGGAGCTTTCGTTGTTGTCTTACTCATCATTTTTGGAGGATTTGTTTGGGATGCATTTTTGGTCGCCCCTGGTCCGGATGCCGAGCAGATCGACTTTACTGTTGCGGCGGGTTCAAGTGTAAAAACCATCAGCCGTGATTTAAAAGAACTGGGAATGATCGACAGCCGAACCATGTTTGAGTTTTATGCGAAGATTGCTGGCCGGCAAACGGATTTTCAGGCTGGAAATTTTCGCCTCTTTACAGGAATGAGCCATGCGGCGCTTGTGGCTGCACTCACAAAGGCCGAATCTCTTGAAACGCAGGTGACGATTCCGGAGGGACTTACGCTCGCGCAAATTGGAGAAATCATTCAAGCGAACTTCGATTCCGTGAGGGAGGAGGATTGGCTTGCGGCGACCGGACCGACGAGTCCACTTTTCGATTCGCATTCTGAACTGCTTAAAACGATTCCAGAAGGGCATGACTTGGAAGGGTATCTTTTTCCCGATACCTACCGATTCGCTAATGAGGCGAGTGCACAGAGAATTTCTGAGGTCATGGTGGAAACGCTTGGACGTCGGCTCGAGGACGCAGGATATTCGATCGACGAATCAAGGACCACACACGGCTTGTCGTTCCACGAGCTGATGACGCTCGCTTCGATTGTGGAACGTGAGGCGCAATCAGCGGAAGACATGAAGCTCGCCGCGGGCGTTTTCTTGACGCGCCTCGAGATCGGTATGGCTCTGCAATCCGACGCAACCGTTACGTATATCACCGGCGGAAAAGATCCAAGCCCGACGTTCAACGAAACGCGTGTCGAATCTCCCTACAACACCTACTTGCATCCGGGACTTCCACCCGGTCCGGTTAGTCACCCGGGAATGAACGCGATTCTGGCTGTGATCGATCCAACCGAGTCTGATTACTTGTACTTTTTGACAACGGACGAAGGAGAATTCATTTATTCGAAAACCTTTGACGAGCACGTCATGAACAAAAATCGCTACCTCAAGTAATCCACAGACATCTTGACAGAGGTGAAAAAGCCGGGTACGGTGTAGTGCTCGGCTTTTTTAGCCGGAACAAATTATTGCAGGAGAAGAGAATGGACCTTTCACAATGCACGCTTCCCGATCCGTTTGCCCTTCAAATGGAGCGGCGCGACTTCACCGTGAAAATCGGGGAAGAATGGACGGTCGTGACCGCGCATGCGCAGGTTCTCATCCCGCGTGTGCTCTACGTTCCCGTGGCTGACTCCTCTGGATTGCGTGAAGGCGGACTGCTTTCCCGCAACCTCAGGCTCACCGAAAAGCTGGACGGCTTCACCGGAGATCCAGCGCGCGACCGCATGCAGACCTACGAGGACGGCATCTACTCGATGATCCGGACTCTCATGCGGTTGCCGCATCAGTACCTTCGGGGAGAAGTTCCTCGGCTCGACCGATGGCGCGCAACGCTTCGATTCGTTACGCAGTTCCTGCGCCAGCTTTCGCGCGCGACGCCCGAACAGCGGACGCTCTTCGCTCACGAGACGTTGAGCCGTGCAGCTGCACATGATCGCGATACGGATCCGGGGAAGGTCTTCGCTCGAGAAAGGACGCGCGAGATTGGACAGACGGTGCTCAAGAAGGCACGCGTCGATCCGGCTTCGCTCGATCAGCTCGTGTGGAGTTCTGATATGGCTCTCCAGCGCCGCATCAGCGGATCGCGCATCATCGCCGAGCGGGCGGACTACCGTTTCGTCGTTTGCGCGCATGTGCTCGACAGCGTGTTCGTTCGCCTTCGGTGGCTGCGTGAGAACGTGCACGTCCTTCACGACAACCAGGAGGTCTTCGGGATCACGCGGACCTCCAATCGGATTTTGGCGGCGGCCGAACATCTGCGCTTGTTTTCTCGCAAGCGGCTCACTCAAGTACATCTTCGCCCCATGCAGCGCACGGTTTCCTACATCCTTGCGGAAATGGAGACGTGTGCACGAGCCCTCGAGAACGGTCAGTTCGGAAAAGCACAGGAGCTCCTCCGACGAATTTCTCGGTCGATCTTCTTGCTGGATGTTCGGCGTCGTCTGGAAGAAGTGCTTCTCGGCGTCTCTCAAGTGGTCTACTGCAGCACTCCGCTCACGCGCGTGCAAATTTGGGATCTGCTTGGCGAACTGCAGACAATCGAAAACATGCTCAAGGCACCTGATCCGCGTTTTGGCGAACCGATCGAACTCGGGTTTCACCGCAAAGTGATTCCAGAAGTTCTTCCCATGCTTGCTGATGCGCGTGGCGCCACGCTCACGTACGGAACACGCGGCGGCAACGCTCGCGAAGTGTACGCGCTTCTCAAGGCTGCGTGTGGCCCGATCTAGTGCTCGCAAAGCCTCTACTGCCCGAACAACTATGTGGTTGCGCGGGCTTTTTCGTTTGGGAGAGAAATGGTATGCTGGGACGGCAATATGAAAGAATTTGTCCTCAAAAAAAGTTCGGATACAGGCCGCTCAGCCATCGATTATCCCTCGGAACTTAACCCCGCACAGCTTGAGGTTGTCCTTGGCGGAGATGGTCCATGCCTTGTTTTGGCCGGCGCTGGATCCGGAAAAACCCGGACGATCACCTATCGCGTCGCGTACCTGATTGAGAACGGCGTGAGCCCCGAGAACATTTTGCTCGTCACTTTTACAAACAAGGCCGCCAAGGAAATGCTGTCTCGAGTCGAGATGTTGCTCGGAAGTTATCCAACGGGACTTTGGGGCGGGACTTTCCACTCGATTGCCAATCGGTTGCTTCGCATGTATGCGCTGCAGGTCGGTCACACGCCAAACTTCACGATCCTCGACAGTGAAGACGCAAAAGATCTCATTAAGATTTGCATCAAAGAATTGAAAATCGACACGACAGCTCGTCGCTTCCCCTCTCCGGCAAAACTGCACGGTATGATTAGCTACAGCCGTAATGCCTCGCGTCCCATTGCAGATGTGATCGAGGCAAAATATCCGAACTTTGCCGATCTAGTTTCGACCATCGACCGCATCGCAGAGATGTATGAAATGAGAAAGCGTGCAGCCGATGCAATGGATTTTGACGACCTACTTTTGCTCCTGCGCAAACTGCTGTACGAAAATCCGAATGTCCAAAATCGACTTGCCTCGCAGTTTCAATATATTCTTGTTGACGAGTATCAGGATACGAATGTCATCCAAGCGGATATCGTCCGCGCTCTTGCCAGTGTGCACCAAAATTTGCTCGTCGTTGGTGATGACGCACAAAGTATTTACTCATTCCGTGCGGCGGAGATTCAGAATATTCTCGGTTTTCAGGAAGCGTATGCGCAGAGCAATGTTTTTCGATTGACGACCAATTACCGATCGACGCCGGAAATTTTGCAGTTGGCAAACACCGTCATCGGCAACAACCGCAACCAGTTCAAGAAAGAACTTACATCGGTCTCGCGTCCATTTGAAAAACCGAATCTCATCCCAGCCGCCAATGGTTTCCAAGAAGCCGAGTATATTGCAGAACAAGTTCTGGCGCTCCGCGACGAAGGGACGCCGCTTCAAGAGATTGCGGTTTTGTTTCGTGCGGCCTTCCATTCACAATCTCTCGAATTCGAACTCATGAAGCGCGACATTCCGTACGAGTATCGCGGCGGTATGAAGTTCTTCCAGCGGGCACATATAAAAGATGTTGTTGCGCATTTGCGTATTGTTGCGAATGTGAAAGACGAGATGGCTTGGATGCGTGCGCTCGGCATCCAGCCGGGAATCGGTTTGGTTACAGCCGGGAAAATTGTTCGAAAGATTCATGCGTACGAAACGATCGACGAGGTCGTGGCTGCGGAGTTCAAGCTCGCAAGTCGTGCCGCACGTGGCATGGAAAATATGAAATCAGTTTTGAAACGGATGCTCGTAGGGAATCGCCAGCCTGCAGACATGATTCGTGCGGTTGCCTCAAGCGATTATCGCGATTACTTGGAAGCGGAGTATCCGGATTTCATGGATCGGCTGGACGACATCGAACAGTTCGCACTTTTTGCCGAAGGGTATCAGAATCTCACAACGTTTCTCGACGAAGTTTCGCTCACGGATGAATACGGAGCGGCGCGGGAGCAAGGAAGTTCTGACGATGAAAAAATCGTCCTGTCAACCGTGCATCAGGCGAAAGGGTTGGAGTGGGATGCCGTGTTTGTCATCAGTCTTTCAGACGGGAAGTTCCCGAATCAGCGGGCGCTTGAGGAAGACGGCGGAGTCGAAGAAGAACGTCGACTTTTTTACGTGGCGGTTACTCGCGCGCGCAAACATCTGTTCCTCACCTATCCGATCACCACCGGCGGCGACTCTCTCTTTATCGGACAACCTTCTTTGTTTCTTCAAGAGCTTCCCAGCGGGCTGCTCGAAGAGGTGCGGTTGCGCCGCGCTCCAAGTCGTCCAGCACCTTCTTGGGGAGATGATGGTCCAACGATCGTGCTTGACGATTTTGGCGAGACTGTAAAAAAAGAAGCCCCCAGTGGAGGATTTCTAAGAGACATCGATGACTTATGAACTACGGAGAAGAATCAGTAAAACGACACAAGGAAACGCACGGCAAGCTCGAAATTCATTCCACGTTTCCTCTCAAAAATAAGGACGACCTATCCATCGCGTACACGCCCGGTGTTGCGGAGCCGTGTCGGGTGATCGCGGCGGATAAAGAGGCAGCGTACGAATTGACGATTAAAGGACGGTCGGTTGCGGTAGTGACGGACGGTTCGGCAGTGCTCGGACTTGGAAATATCGGACCCGAAGCCGCGCTTCCGGTTATGGAAGGGAAGGCGATTTTGTTTAAAGAGTTTGGTGGGATTGACGCGTATCCAATTTGTCTTGCAACGCAAGACGTGGACGAGATTGTCGAAACGGTGAAGCGCATTGCGCCGGGATTCGGAGGAATCAACTTGGAAGATATTTCTGCTCCGCGCTGTTTTGAAATTGAAGAGCGACTTCATCGCGAACTCGACATTCCGGTCATGCATGACGATCAGCACGGCACAGCCATCGTGGTGCTCGCGGGACTCATGAATGCTTTGAAGGTGGTCGAAAAAAAGATGGAAGATGTGCGCGTTGTCATTTCCGGCGCTGGTTCTGCCGGAATGGCAACGGCGAATTTGCTTCTTGCGGCAGGAGGGCAACAGATGGTGGTGTTGGATTCTCGCGGAATGATTGCCGAAGGACGAGAAGGAATGAATCCGTACAAGGACAAGCTCGCCGCGCAGATCAATCCGAACCGCACAAGCGGCAGCCTCGCAGATGCGATGAAAGAAGCGGATGTATTTATCGGTGTCAGTCAGCCGGGAATTGTTACGTCCGAGATGGTGAAGAGCATGAACGATGGAGCCATCGTATTTGCGATGTCGAATCCGATTCCGGAAATCATGCCGGACGTCGCAAAAGAGGCGGGTGTGGCCGTTGTCGCAACAGGTCGATCGGATTTCCCAAATCAGGTGAATAACGTGCTTGCGTTTCCGGGGATGTTTAAAGGCGCGCTTGAGGCGAGGATTACCGGCTTTACGCAAGAAATGAAACTCGCGGCCGCGAGCGCGATTGCCGGCATGGTGGAAAATCCGAACGAGGAGAACATTATTCCTTCGCCGCTTGATCGTTCGGTTGCCAACGTCGTCGCAAATGCCGTAAAGTCGAATACATGAAATATCATCAGTCTGGATTCAAACCGAAACGCGCACGGCGAGGGAAAGCGATTCCGATCGCAGGAACGGGCGTTGTTGTTGTTATTCTTGGAGCTTTGTTTATTTATGGCGTGGCTCGTTTCAATGCGCCTGACGCGCCAGAAGAGCAACAAGAAAATAGACTCTCAGACGTTCTGACGCCGACGCCGCTGGACGCCATCGATGCGGGAAACGAAATTGTCGGGCTTGATCGGATCGCTTTGCAAGGAATTGATGGTAGGTATGCCGATGGCGAGGCGACGCGTGCGATTGAAGACGAACGATTCGTCCACACAGTGAAGGCTGTCCTTCCGGATATTGATCGTGAAGCGTACTTTTACGAAGGGTGGCTTCTTCGTCGCATTCCATTCGAATTTTTTTCAACGGGCGAAATGGTGACCAATGAAGTTGGAGAATTTGTTCTCGAGTGGGAAGGAAAAAGCGATGAAGATTACAGCGATTACACGGAAGTGATCATCACGCTTGAGCCGTACGATGATAATCCAGACCCAGCGACGCACGTAGCTGAAGGACAGTTTGAATAGCTACATCTCATGATCGAAATGAAATCCGCTGGAGCGGTTTTTGAATTCGATGGGAATGAGCGAGGCGCGGGACCAGGCCTTGGAGCCGTAGCGCGTTTGAATTTTATCGAGACTAGAAAGAGCGGAAATAATGTTCCGTTCTTTTTTGAAGAGCGGAATTTGCTGTGGCCCGCGCGTGAGCTGGCTCGTGGAAAGACCGACGAAGCGGATGGGTTTAGCGTGTTCGACGCGTTCGATGATATCGCGAACGCCGTCCCAGCTGCGCATCATCTCCCAGCAAATTTTGTAAAGCTCGAGGCCGTCATTTTTTGCTTCTTTAAATCGTTTTGATTGGTGCTCGCCAGAAAAGTCGCCGTAGCGCACATAGGCGTGGACGCAACGCGCGCGCAGGCCGTCGCGGCGCAGGCGCCAGGCGACTTTGTCGCACAGGCCGAGGAGGTAGCGTTTGGCGATGCGTACGTCCGTGACGTCGGCGGGGAGTGTGTACGAGTGGCCGACGGATTTGGGATCATCATCATAACCCCCTGTAGTCCCCCTTGTCCCGCGAAGCGGGATGCCGCTTCGCGGCAGTAAGGGGGACATCCTGGCGACAATTCCGAATTTGTCGACCGCCGCGATCACAGCGTCGCTTTCTCGTCCCCAAGCGGCTTCATGCAGCCACCGGCCGTAGCTTTTGAATTCTTCTTCGAGCCGCTTTGGATCGCACTCGCGGATTTGTGTAAACGTTTTGAGCCCCATGTCATGCAGTCGATGTTCGATGCGTGGGCCGATGCCGCATAAGTCGCGGAGTTCAGAGTGATCAAGCAGATCGAGAACTTGGTGGGGAAGTGCGACGGTGAGGCCGTTTGGTTTTACGGATTCGGACGCGAGTTTTGCCATGAGCCGGTTTGGGCCGATGCCGATCGAGGCGGTGATGCGCTCGCCGCATTCATCATACAAACGCTGACGAATTGCTTGGGCCATCATAGTGGCGCCGAGATAATCTTCCGCTTCTTCCGTGACGTCTAAAAAAGTTTCGTCCACGCTGAAATATTGCAGGCGCGGTGTGAAGTCGCGATAGATTGCATTGAAGCGATGCGTGATTTCGGAATATTTTTCCGGATCGCCGCTGATAAGAATAAGCGACGGCAAGATTTTTTTCGCTTCCCACGTGGACATAGCCGTTTTGACGCCGAGCCTTTTCGCCTCGATCGAGGCCGTGGTGATCACGGATCGCTCTTGGCTTTTTCCCGTCACGCCAATTGGCTTGCCACGCAAAAACGGATTCGCCTGTTGTTCGACAGAAGCGAAGTACGAGTTCATATCGATGTGGATGATGATGCGGTTCATGTTGACGTGGAGGGAAGTTTGGGCTAGGGTCTTGGGAAGGGAGGGTCTGTCATGGACGGTAGGATCTACAGCACAGCAGGTCGATGCACTCATCGCTCGGTTTGCCACTTCTATTTGAATCACGGTGCCGGGAACTTTCCCGTTCACCAGATGATTCCTGATCTTGATAATCGAGCTTGGGGTCGATACGAGGAGGGGGATAATGTAGGGATCATCCACCTTGAGACGCGGGAGGTGGTAGCCTTCGTTTCGATGACGATCGTGCAGTCGCTTTTCGACCGCACGGCAATGATCGAATGGCTGCTGGTGCATCCAGAGCATCGGCGTTGTGGCCTCGCTCGCAACTTAATGGAACACGAACTCGCGCTTGCGAGGCTTTCTGACTGCACGGTCGCGCGGGTCATCTGCTTGCCCGACAGTCCGGCTGTGCACCTTGTCGGATCGCTCGGCTTTGTCCGAGAGGAAGGCTCTGATCGGCATTGGGAACTACGCTTCTAAAAAGCGCCCGCCGATCTTTTTTGTTACCCGTCGGTATAGAGCTCAACGAGCCGCCATTCGAGAATTTCTGGATCGAGTTTCAATTTGAAATAGTTGGTGAGATCCGAAACCGAGAAATAAAAAACGCGCTTGGTGCCTTCGCGGGCGGTGTGGACGAGGTTCACGTTTTTGATGTCGTAGTTGACGCTGTTCCAGCGGAAGCGTTTCGGGATGACGCGGTTTTCTTGGAACGAAACGACGATGTCAATGGGATCATTAAGAATTTCGTGCATAATATTCGGATGGTTATCTGGGGCGTTGCCCCTTGCCCCCAGGTACTTTTCTTTGTTGGCTCAAAGAAAAGTACCCAAAAGAAAGAGCCTTATACTCGCTGGGCTGCGGAACTCGCTAGAGTGCTGCGCCAAACAAATGGATGCACCTTTGGCTTGCCCTCGTCGCTCAGACAATCCTCGCCCCAGCCAAGCAAAGCTTGTCTGCGCTATATATGTTTTGATAAACGTGTAACCGTGATTGAGATTCATCTCAATCTGCGAGGATTGTCTGAGCGACGTCTGCCTAGCTTGAGCGTATTTCTTAATCTCAAGCGACGTCAGCTAGCGAGTTCCGCAGCAAGGTAGTGAAGCGGCTTTCTTTTGATTACTTTTCTTTACCAAGCTAAAGAAAAGTAATTGGGGGTTTGGGGGCGACGCCCCCTAGAGTTAATAAAAACATCCCGGCGTGGAATCCGGGATGCGTGAATTGGACAAAGGGCGCGTTAGGTAAGGCCTCCGTGCGCGAGGAAGAGACGTGTCATGCGTTTCAGACGGCGCTTGGAGAATCGGATGCGCGCGTTGCGCCTGGCGGTTTCCAGGCGGCGGGAACGCTGGGTAGGAAGGAACGAGGTGGTCACGTTGTGGTGGCGAATGGTTGTGGATGTCATAAGTTGTTTGGAGCTTGGGACACAGCTCGAGTTAACATTTAAGGTGAAAGCCTGCTGCATGAGAGGTTCGACGATGCCGAGCTAAGGAGGAGGAAGCACAACATGTGTCGTAGCCTCGTCGGCGGCAGGACCCTCACCTTACGCGTTAACTTGTCTGGGGGTGATGGTCAGAATCAAGTTCCGGCACTTGCATTCCAACCATCCCTCCTTCATAATTTAAAGACCGCTAGAATAATATGGATACGTCCATAACGTTACCTGGTGGGTTTGAGAGAAAGTACTGTATTGTCTTGCCGGACGCAGTACTTTTTCTTTGAGATGCTTGTGCGATCTCGTGCGATCCCGAACACGAGATCACTTGGCACCTTTATGTTTACACAGGTTGAAAGTTTCTAATGACGGCCCGAACAACGCCTTGAATTATGCAATCTTTGACATAGATTGGATCCATGGTGCTGTTGGCAGGTTGAAGGCGTATGCGGCTTGGCTCCCGGTAAAACCGTTTCAGGGTTGCATACGCGTTGTCTAAGAGAGCAACGACGACTTCGCCGTTTTTTGGCGAAGGGTTTCGTTCAATGACGACGAAATCTCCGCTCAAGATTCCGTCTTCAATCATGGACTCTCCTTTTACTTTCAGAACATACGAGTTTGATCCGTCGATAACGAAGTCTGCTGGAACGGCCATGGTTTCGTTGTCTTCAACAGCTTCGATCGGCTCCCCGGCTGTGATGAGACCGGCAAGCGGCAGAAGAACGGACGGGGCGGCCATTTCCTGCGGCCGGATGATTTCGATGGACCGCGCCTCTCCTTCTTCTCCCATTTCGATCACGCCTTTTTCTAAAAGCGTTTTAACGTGACCGTGCACGGTGGCCGGGGAAGAGAGGCCGAGCTCGTCCGCGATTTCGCGATAACTAGGCGCATAGCCGTTTTCGCGCGTGAAGCTTTGGATGATGTTCAGCACTTCTGTTTGTTTGGGAGTGAGATTGGACATAGAGTTGTTCGCTTTATGTTCGTATACTACACCGAACAAAAACCGAACGCAAGGGTTCAAAACATTGGGAAATTCCTCAAACTGTGGATAACTCGTCCAACCCCACGCGTTGGACGGATGATGAGCATGTTTGACCTTTAGGGCTGGCCAAAAAGATGGTGAATCGGTTGACAAAATCACGATTTTATGCTATATTTAGGTATCAAATTTGCTGGCAATAGCGTTTTGCGCATGAGAAATTGTGCTTAAAACGCTGTGGCTAGGTGCGCCGTCTTTGCAATTCCGCAAAGGTGAGGTTTGCCACCACAAGCAGGAGAGAGAAATGAGCATCATCGGACAAGCCTTCGAGCTCATGGGCGAGCTCGGCAAGCGGGTTCCCTGGGGCGAGTTCAAGAAGAATGAGCTCCAGAATCTCGTGAACGACATCGCCCGCGTCGGGCCGGAGTTCGTCCAGTTTCTCAAGAACGGCGGACGGGTCGAGGTCGTGGTCGCGCAGTTCCCGACGTGGCGCACGGTCACGCTCGGCCTGCACCAGTCGGCCGAAGCGTACGCAAGCTCGATCGAGGCGAAGGGGAAGAAGATCAGCACGTGGGCGCGCCAGTGGCTCGCGAAGATCCTCTTCGCAAAGGAGCCGACGACGATCGAGCTCGTGCGCGTGCGCGGGAGCGACCTGGGGCAGACGGACGTCGAGACCCGCGCGCAGATCTACGCGCGTGCTCTCGCGCGAGGCCTCGACAAGGTTCCGGCCGAGGTCGGGTCCGCTCTGCGCGATCAGTACGACGATCAGCCGATGGGCGAATATTTGCTCGTCGCGAGCGATCCCTTCGAGGACTCCGGCGGCAGCCTGGACGTCTTCCACGTCTGCCGGGACGACGGTGGCACCTGGCTGGACACGGACGACGGCCACCCCGGCGACAGGTGGGGTCCCGGGGGCGTGTGGGTCTTCGCCCGCCGCAAGCAGTAGCTCTTTGGGCTCTGCCCCTTGGTCTCTTCTGACCTTTGGGACTTAGCCCTTAGAAACGTCTAAACCGCACCAGCCTTCGAGATTGAAATCGCATTCTCGAAGGGGGTGCGGTTTCAATTTGCCTTTTGCAAAGATCCCTTTTCTCAAACATGGATTGCCAAAAGGTCAGAAATCGGCTAAAGTTGCGTCTCTATATGCCCATAAAAAAAGCTGTTGAATCTGTTACGGCCGGTCAGCCGGACAAGGTGTGCGACCAGATCGCCGACGCGATCGTGGACGAGTATTTGCGTCGTGATACTTCTTCGCACGTGGATTTGAATGTGATGGGAGGCCACGGCATGCTCATGATTGGTGGGGAAGTCACAAGTGGAGCGGACTTCGACATCGCCGCGCTTGCGAAAAATACATATAAGGACATCGGATACACGAATGATCTCGAGGTGTTTGTGAATGTGGAATCGCAGTCCGAGGAAATGAAACGGGCGCGCGGGGCCTCCGACACCGTTATTGTGCACGGGTACGCGACAAAAGAAACGCGCGAGTTGATGCCGCGGCCGGTTGTGTTCGCGCACAACATTGCGCGCCGCCTCGATGACTTGCGTGCTACCGATCCGTCTTTTTCCTGGTTGCGCCCCGACGGCAAGGTTCAACTCGTTATGGAAGGCGATCGTGTGCACGCCGTCACGATTCTTGCCTCGCACGCGCCGCACATTAGCGAAAAGGATGTGCAGACCGCCATTCTTGATCGCATTGTCGGGCCGATTGTGGGCGAAGTTGGCACGCAGATTTTTATCAATCCGCTCGGCACCTTCACCGCGCACGGCTTTCATGCGGATTCGGGCGCAAGCGGGCGCAAAACCGCCGTCGACACGTACGGCGGCCTCATTCCGCACGGAGACGCCGCACTCAGCGGAAAAGATCCGGGCAAAGCCGAGCGTGCCGGCGCGTACATGGCGCGTCATGCCGCGCGTTATCTCGTCGAGCAAGGTCTCGTGTCTTCGGCGATGATTACGGCCGTTTATACCATGGGCCGAGCCGAGCCGATTCATTTGGAAGTGCGCGGCGTCGGAGAAAAATCCCGCGGCGCCAAGATGGATCTCACAAATCTCATCAACCAGCAATTTGATTTTCGCCTCGACGCTATTACCGAGCGCCTTGGACTTTTGAAACCACTCTATCGGCAAACAGCCGTCTATGGTCACTTCGGCCGCATCGGTTTTCCGTGGGAGGAAAAGTTGGGTTAAACTAACCCTTACCCTAACCCCATCATTTTTTGATATACTAGAGGTCTATGGTGTTTCAGTGGATCTTACTTGTTATTGTTTTGGGAATGATCGGCGTTGTCGTCGCCATGTGGTTGCAGGAAGTAGAAGAAGAACATGTGGAAGAAGAAGTCCTTCATGACCACTTGGAGGCAGAAGACGAAGCGATTGCTCAGGAAGAATATCGGGTCAAGCAAGAGCATTCAAGAAAGGAATAAAGGTATGGCTAGGAGGAAATTTACAAAACAATCTTTAGCGACCGCTTTCATCATCGCGGCTGTTTTTGTCGGTACGTTTCTGGTGGTTATTCTGGCACCGCCCGAGCACGTCCGCGCCGTTTCAGAAAATGGGAATGTTCGCGTGGAGGGCGTGGCTCGTGGAAAGGGAGAGCTGGTGATACGTGAGCCTCTGCAAGGTTTCGTGTATGAAGTTCTTTTTGGCGGCGAAGCGCTCCCTCCTTCATTTACCATCTCAATGAATTATCAAGCACTTTCAAATTTCTCCGATTCGGCTGAATTCGAATGCCCGGGCGAATCCGCTCCGAATGTGAATGTGTGGAACGTGGCGCTTTACGACACAAAACTTTCCGCTTGGCGAGCGATTCCGTCCACGTATGACCCCGCAACCGCGATGGTAACGGCCGAAGTTCCTGCCTGGTCGCGCGCAACGCTTTGGACGGCGTCGCATGAATCGGATTTTTGCAAGCCGGAGTATAACGATGCTGTTTTACTCGACGAACTTCTTTCGTTTGGGCCGGAACGTGCCGTTGGCTACGAGGTTGTTGCAACAGCGGGCTTTGAAGAAGGTTCATTTGGATTAGTTGATGCACAGCGAGATCGCGGCGGATGTGATGGTCGCTATCGAGCAGGGTCGGAAGAGACCGTCACAACCAGAGAACGAAAATTAGAGAATGGAAGCACCTATCGCCTCATCGCTTTTTGGCAACTTGAGGAAGGATGCGAGGAAGGAGAGCATCTTTCCACATCAAACTGATCGCTCTGAATTGTCCGGATCAAAATTCTTTGGTACAATGTCATCGACATTTTTCATCTTCATTTGTAACGTTCCTTTTTCAAGGAGAGAAATCGTATGCCGAGCACAAAATCATCAACGCGTTCAAGCGCGAGCAAGACAAAAGCTCCCGCAAAGAAAAAAAAGAAAGCCTCTTCAACATTGAAGGCTTCTGCTAAAAAGAAACCGGTACAAGAAAAGATCGTGGTGACAAAAGTGAAGGAACCAGAACCTCCCATGCCAGTTCCACCAATGCCCGGACCGGAAAGTTCCAACACATGCACGACGTGCGGGCATATGCCGATGAATGCAAACGCACTCGTTGGTGTGCTTGTGGCCGTTATTGCCATTCTCTCCATGGTTCTGATAGGATCAACCATTATTATTGACTCACAATCATTTGTGATCCAGGCGGCGACTTCTGGAGGAACGGTCGCAGACGCTGTTCTCGGAAAGTAATATGAAACAATTTCGCTTTTTAGTGATCGTGCTTGTATCGATCGTCCTTGTTGGAGGAGGATGTACTGGAAGAAATACCGCAGTGAAGACAGAAGGTCTCGTTGTTGAGAATTACGGCTCGGAAGTAAACGAAGGAATTACGCCCATGGAGGAAGTTAATGAAGGAACGGCGCCAGAAAAGGCTGACGAACCGTTTGTGAAGGATGAATCTATGGAATACATTCGCATTGCAACAGAAAAAGGAGACATTCTCTTCGAGCTTTTCCCAGAAACGGCTCCAAAGGCTGTCGAGAACTTTAAAACGCTTACAGAAAAAGGATTCTACGACGGACTCACATTTCATCGTCGCGAAGAAGGTTTTGTGATCCAGGGCGGCGATCCAAACGGAAACGGAACCGGTGGTCCGGGATATAAGTTTGAGGACGAGCTCGACGATGAGCACCGCTATGATCGAGGCACTGTCGCGATGGCCAACAGCGGTCCAAATACCAACGGGAGCCAATTTTTCATCATGCTTGATGATGTGCCGCTTCCAAAACTCTATACGATTTTCGGCAGAGTTGTGGAAGGAATGGACGTTGTCGACCAGATCGAGATCGGAGACAAAATGAGTTCCCTCACCGTAGAATAACAAGAAAAACACTCCGACGGTCGTTGGAGTGTTTTTGGTTTTTGAAAACAAAAAGCCGAGCTTGGTTATCGCTCGGAAGTCTCCGTTTTGGCGTATTTGATAACGGAGAGGTGCCCCGTTTCGGCGGTGACGGCGAGCGCGCCAGCCTCCTTCTGAGTTTCCGCGATCGAGAGCCCGCCCTGCGAGAATTGGTTCAAGTGAGCCATAAGGTCCGCGTTAATCTCGCAGATCTTTCCTCTGCTTTGCTGGATTTTCTTGCGGTCGTTGGCAATCATATTCCGAATCGACCGCATCTCGGATGTCGTGCGCACATGCCGCAGGGTTTCATTGATGCTCGCCTTGAAGCAGTAAACGCTCTGGATGTGATAGCAGACATTGAGCATGTCCGGACCTACTTCATTGGAGAGTCGGTTTTCAAACGGTTGGCTGATTTCCCGGAACGTCCAGATCATGGCGAGCGTGCGATTGTGCTCTCTGGCGGCCTGGTTTGACTCTTGGATCAAGGTGTAGAGATCCTCGATGAGAGGTGTTTTCTTGTCCTGCAAAAGCTTTTGGGCCAACTCGTAGTCTTCCAAACGTTTTGGATTCGGAGGAAGGAGGGACAGCCGGAACTCAAGGCTGATAATGATGGTGGCGAGGAGGATCTCCACCGAGAGCGCAATGAACGCGTAGATCGGCGGGAAGCAGATGGCCATAAGAGCAAGGGTGGCCAGGGCGAGGTAGAGAACCGTCAGGAGAGATCCGGCGGATCGTCTTCCTGTCGGCCGTTTCAGACCTCGCGCCTGCTCGATGGCTCGCACGCGCAGCGAGAGCTCAGATCCTTGGAGCTGAAAGAGCATTCTTGGTTGGTTGTCCATGCGCCTCCCGCATGTTGAGATCTGAAGCGAGGGTGCCCGAAATGACCCTATTTGTCAAGACAAAACAAAAAAGCCCCGACTTCCGTTTTGAAGTGGGGTTAGTCCTCCTTTTTTAAGGCCTCGATTTCATCCACCGCTCGGATGGCACTTTGTCCATCTTGGTGGATTTTGCGCATCAACTTGCGTCGTTCTTGAGATCTTTGCCGAAGATGGGAGAGAGCCCGAGCGTATTCTTCAAGCGACTTGGTGTGGCTGCCCAGCGGGCCGAGTCCGAGGAAGCGAGCGGCAAGACGGATGTCGCGTCTGAGTCCTTCGACAAGCAGTTTTCCGGTTTCGTACTGCTCGCGCAGAACCGCTTCCTCTCGCTGCTCGTTTTCCGGAACAGGTTTTCCTTCTTCGCGAGCCTCGAGCATGTCCTGCAAGAGCCAGATGATGATGTTCAGTCCATGGCGGACATCTTCATTCATGTCTTGGATTTCATCCCAGAGGTTCGCGTAGCCCTTGGTGCGACTGTCCTTCACAATTTTGCTCGGCCAAGGACTGTCGACTTCGCGCCACTTGCCTTCGACCTTCGTCTCGGAGGCGTCCCCGGCGACTTCCCAAACGCGCAGAAAGGCTACGACCGGCAAGCCGAGAAAAGCGAGCGTGTTCTTGAGCCAACCAATGCCGAATTTCTCCGGAGCCACGAGTCGCTCCACAGCCGTCCACGAGCGGACAATTGCCCGGTCGCTCATGCCGAGAGTTACATCGGTCAGCCAACCTCGACGCACCTCGACCAGGTTGTGCTCCGACGTTTCCACGGGTTGGTGCAGAATCGTCATGATGAAGCTCATGATCGAGATGCTGATCACGGCTCCGATTACGCCTGTGAAAAGACCAAGCCATCCACCCGCGAGTGCGCCCACGGTCGCGACGGCGAGCCAGAGCGCGGTGCAAATTGCGGCATCCTTCATGGTCGGCTTCAGAAGCGGGTTCGCTTTGTTTTTCCGCTCGTACGCATTGCGGCCTTCGGCGGCGAGTTTAAGCACCTTGCCGATCTTGGCGTTGTCCAGATCCCCGGCTCCGATGGGCGGGAATTCCTTCAGTTCCTCGGATTCTGCAGCGCTAGATCCTGCCATGTTTTCCTCTCAAATTCAGAGCGTACGGCTACTTTGCCCCGAAATGTTTTCCATGTCAACGAAAAAAGCCCCAAGCGGGCTACGTTGTCCTCCAGAGCGTTGCGAAGTTGACCGCGCTGTCGTTGGTTTCGCTCACCTCCTCTTGACCGCCCGCTTGGTAGAGTGGGCAGATGCGGCCGGCAATCGTGGGGAAGTAAGGATACTGGATGGGATTGCGAATGCGCAGGAGCATGTGTCCGGGAAGGACTCGGCTCGCATGTGTGCTTAGATCGGGCTGTACGCCCATCTGTGCGAATCCCGGATAGAAGTCGGCGAAGATTCTCTGGACGATGGCGGGAGGAAGAACGCCATCGGCACCGAACCGATCTCCGAGGTCGTACCATACGACTGGCGGAATGCCGTTCTCCCAGCGTTTTTCCATTTCGTCGCGCTTGGCATCGGTTGCACCTCGGCTCTGCCAGTCGGGCGTGCGGGAAGTTTCATATTCGTCAGACAAGACGATCTCCTTCGAAGCTCTTTCGCGATGGTAGAGAATTCGTCCGAGCGTGTCAACCCGTGGAAAGAAAAAAGCCCGACCGCGCGGTGGTCAGGCAGACTTGTGTTTTTTGACCTCCTGGAGGATGACTTCGCCCGTTGCGCGGTGCCACTTATCCCAGCACGCGCATCCGGCCGTTGGACACCAGTCATTTACGCTTGGCGTCTTGACTCCGCAATCCAGGCATGTCCAGGTAACGGTGAGGTACTTTTCCTTGCGTCCGCCCTTGTGGAGCTTGCGGTTGCGTGTCGTGGTTTCGAGATCTTGGTTGTGCTGCCGCTCGCGCGCAAGAGAGACTCGTTTCTTGTGGTGGAGATACCACAGGATGAGGTCGAGCGTCTCGATTGCATCGATGTCGATGCCCTGAAAATAGTCCTGAACTGAGCCTTCGAGAACTTCCGTATCCGCTTTGTATGTGCGATCTGACCGGTCGTACTGGAAAGTCGTGACTTTTTTTCCATGCAGGAACAGCACAATGCGCTCAGCATCCGTGCGAAGAGGCTCGGGGAAGTCGCGAAGAGGTGTTTTGCTGCCGCCGAAGCTTTTGAATTCGGTGAATTCGAGAAAGAAATCTGAGGGGCTGATCGAAAGAATAGCTGAAGGTCCGTCGTCCATCTCATCTCCTTCTTCTACTATACCGCAATCACGGGAATCTCGTGCTATAATATCCACATGTCGCGCAAAATCACTGAAAAAACCTTTTATCAATATTTGAAATGCCCGCAATGGGTCTATTTTTCGGCGCATGAAAACGAAACAAGATTGCAAGATCCACTTCTTTCAAAATTGATCGAAGATGGGCTGGCAGATGACTTGGAACGGTCGGCGATTCGGGATCGGAGCGAGGTTGTGGAAGTGACGGCCGAGGATCCGGAAGAGGCTTTTCGTCAGACGCTTGCGTTCATGCAAGAGGGAAAGAAGACGATTTACGGCGGCGTGCTCGTGGATGGACATTGGGTCGGAAATCCGGATGTTCTCGAGCAGGTGGAGGGAAAGTCGCATTTAGGAAATTATTATTACGTTGCTGCAGACGTGAAGCGCTCGCGTCGCCTTCGGGATGATTATAAATTTCAAGGATGTTTTTATGCGGAACTTCTTGATCGCATCCAAGGTGTGAAGCCGGTGAACGGCTATGTGATTACGCCGGACGGCGAAGCGTTGGAGTTTTTGATTGATGAGTTTGAGGGAGAATACAAACTCACTCTCGACGAGATCGAACGCATCATCGCGGGGAAGCGTCCCGTGCATTTTGTGACGTCCAGTTGTAAGCAGTCGCCGTGGTTTGAGGAATGTAAAAGTCAATCCGCTGCCTGCAACGAAATCTCTCTTTTGAATCGCGTGTGGCATGAGGAAGTCGTGCGATTGGAAGGGGGAGGAATCAAAACCATTGACGCCCTTGCCGCGAAAAGCGTGCACGAAATCGCTTCACTCGTGCCGGACGTGAGTATCGAAAGGATCGAAGTTATGCGCGACCAGGCGATTGCGATTCGTGAAGGCGTGTACATCCGGCGTGGCAAAATCGACCTGCCGGAATCGGAGATTGAATTGTTTTTCGATATCGAGAGTAACCCGCTCCGAGATTTCGATTATTTGTTCGGCGTCCTTGTGGTCGATGGGAAAGGCCAGGAGACGTACCACAGTTTCTTTGCCGAACGTCCCGAGGATGAACCTTCGATGTGGAAAGAATTTGTGTCATTCATCGAGAGCCATATCGACGCGCCCATCTACCACTACGGATGGTTCGAACAGGAAGTGGTCGGTCGGTTTGGAGCCAAGTATGGCATTTCCGAGCTGGCAAAAGACGCCCTCGAGCGCAACATGATCGATATCCTTTTTGCTATGAGACCGGCTGTCTTATTCCCCCTCACATTTTATTCGCTCAAAGACGTCGCTTCCTATCTCGGATTTTCTTGGCGCGCCGAAGATGCCTCCGGGGCGAATTCAGTTCTTTGGATGGAGGAGTACATGAAAACCAAAGACAAGAAAATCAAAAAGAAGATTTTGGAATATAATGAAGATGACGTTCGGGCAACCTACGTTCTGCAAAAATGGTTGCGCGAAGAATTGTTGTAATATGAAACGGATTCGACTCATCGCCATTGGCCTTACGTTCGTTATTTTTGCGGTCGCTATTTTGTCACAGCGGGTTTGGATTGCCGAGCTTGTTCGTGGATTGAATGCGCCAGCGCTTCCGGAAGCAGTGAGTTATCAGGATGTTGCGGGGGAAACAACACAACCGGAAGCGGTATTGGATGAGCCTGCCGAGGATCGTGTAGACGAGGATGAGACCGCCCCTTCGACAAGCGCAGGGGATAACGAAGATCTTGAAGAGAAATCCACCAATGCAGAACCCACGCCTGTTTCTGAGCCCGGTGGCGAACCTCAGCCGAAGGCTGATCAGCCTTCGGCTGAGGAACTTGAGCTTCCCCTTACCTTCAACCTTGCTGTGCCGTTTACTTCGCAAGCACCACATTCGAATTGGGATCTTCCGTACCAAGAAGCGTGCGAAGAAGCGAGCGTGTACATGGTTCATGAATATTACGAAGACACGCCCGAAGGAGCCATCAATGCAGACGTAGCGGATGCCGAACTGCTAAGGATCGTTGAATTTGAAGAATCCCTTTTTGGATTTTTCAAAGACACAACCGCGGATCAGACGGCCATTTTCACTTCACAACTCTACGGCTACAGCCGCGTCGACGTGATCGAGAATCCAACGGTTCAGGACATCAAGGCGCACATTGCCGCGGGTCGGCCGGTCATTGTTCCGGCTGCCGGTCAACAGCTTGGAAATCCGTATTTTACTCAGCCGGGGCCGCTGTATCACATGCTCGTCGTTCGCGGATATACCCAAACAGGTTTCATCACCAATGATCCGGGGACGCGCCACGGAGAAGGGTATGTGTATCGGTTTGACGTGCTCATGAGAGCGATGCATGATTGGAATGGAGGCGATGTTCAAAACGGAAAGAAAGTTATTCTCGTTATCTATCCGGAGGAATAATATGGAACATGATTATATTCTCGGAGCGGCGATCGGAGGGCTTGTCGCGTTTATCTTTTCCGTTCCTGCCATCGTGCTTGAGCTGACCGAGCGCGGCAAGGTAAGCAATATTCCGTTGATTGTCGACGTAAAAACGATTTTCGGATACACGCTAAAAAAGCAAGAAGTATTTTGGGTGGGTTTGCTTCTGCATATCATCATGGGAACTTTGTTTGGGCTCGTTTATGTTCTGTTCGTTCTGAAAGGTTGGCTTGTGTTTACAAATCTTCCGTATTCGTTCGGGTCGCTTTTCATCTTCGCTTTGTGTGCGTGGATTGTGAGTGGCGTTATTATTTTCCCTTCGCTTGGCATGGGTTTGTTCGGGAGAAAAGAAGGGAAGCGCGTCTGGGTTGAGTTGCTTGCATCGATGTTTATCCTCGGAACGAGTATGTGGCTTTTGGTAAAATTCTACCAACCGTTTTTCTTTAACTACTAGATGTAATGAATGACGCTTTGAACATCGTCCGCGTATCTGAGTACCTCGATCTTGTAAACGGGGTGATGCGCGAGCATATCCCATCGGATCATCTTGCCATCGAAGGTGAGGTTTCTGATTTTCGCATTGCTCAGGGAAAATGGGTCAGTTTTGATTTGAAAGACGAAGAAGCAAAGGCCGTGCTCAAATGTTTTATGACGACCTGGCAAATGCGCGTGCCCCTTGAAGACGGAATGCGGATTCAAATTATGGGGTATCCGAAAATTTACGAACGCTTCGGTTCTTTCAAAATGAATGTTCAATCCTATACGCTCGTGGGCGAAGGTGCGCTTGGGCGGGCGTACAAACTTTTGAAGGAGAAGCTCGAGGCAGAAGGACTTTTCAGCCCGTCGCGCAAACGTCCGCTTGTGAAATTTCCCGCACGCATCGGACTCATCACTTCCCGTGACGCCGCCGCCTACGGAGATTTTCTTCGGATTTTGAATAATCGATGGGGCGGCGTGGACGTGTTGTTTCATCATGTACACGTCCAGGGGAAAGAAGCGGTCAGGGAGATCGTTGCTGCCCTTGCTGCCTTTGAAGCCTTCGAAGCCCAGCATCGTCCCGATGTTGTCGTCCTCACGCGCGGTGGAGGCGGACTCGAAGATTTGCATGCGTTTAATGATGAGGATGTCGCTCGGGCGGTGTTTACTTCCGCGATTCCTGTCGTTTGCGGTGTTGGTCACGAGCGCGATGAATCTTTGTGTGATTTTGTCGCGGATGTACGCGCTTCGACGCCGAGTAATGCGGCCGAACGTGTCGTTCCGAGGCGCGAAGACGTGCGGTATGAGATTCGAGCGATGGCTCTGCACATGGAAACGAGATTGCACGATCAGGTAAAAAAGAAACAGGACATCATCGACCATGCGGCTCGAATGATCGGACATGTGCTTGAGCGGCAAAAAGAGCGGTTTCAGTATCTCCTTGATCTTCTCCTGTCCCAAGTGGAAGGCTGGCTCATCCCCGTGCAAGAATCGGTTGAAGCGTCGCGCAGGTTGCTCGTTCAGCTCGATCCTGAACGCGTGCTTGCGCGAGGTTTTAGCATCGTTCGTTCCAAAGGTGCGATCGTGCGGGATGCCTCTCGACTTGAAACGGGACAGGAAGTTGCGGTACAATTGGCCGGCGGTTCATTTGATGCGCAGGTGATCGAAGCGGTGAATCGTAAACAAGACAAATTATTTTAGTTCTCGCTACGTATATTATGCCTCCAAAGAAAAAAAATAATTTTGCGAAGTCATTTGAGGAGCTTGAGGCCATTACGCAATGGTTTGAATCAGAAGAGGCTCTTGATTTGGAAAAAGGCTTGACGCAATTTGAACGAGGTCTTGCGCTTGCTCGGGAGTTGAAAGAAACGCTTTCGGAGGTCGAAAACAAAGTGAACGAGATAAAGAAAAAGTTTGGTGAAGAGTCGTAAATTTTCCACCACTCCACATCTATGTACTTACTCTTCCGCTGGATCATCAACGCCCTCGCGCTCATTGCGCTCACGTATGCCATTCCGGGATTTACTGTCGAGACCTTTTTT